>Ga0114971_10000229_pt1 | contig 36075 bp, 31 predicted proteins | sample M_140625_MF_Meta_FD_87320 | JGI IMG/M metagenome (GOLD analysis project Ga0114971, IMG submission 87320) | Freshwater microbial communities from Lake Montjoie, Canada to study carbon cycling - M_140625_MF_MetaG | ecosystem: Environmental > Aquatic > Freshwater > Lake | place: Lake Montjoie... | reverse complement strand
GCACCCCACGGTTATGGCGCTTATGCTCCCGTGCTCGATGTTACGATCAATGGTGCAGGAGCAACATTCCCGGCACCTCTCTATAATGCATGGTCTCAGGAATATGGGCAGCAACGTAAAGTAGCGATCAACTATCAGGCAATTGGATCCGGGGGCGGAATCAAGGCTATTACCGCACGTTCCGTTGACTTTGGTGCTACAGATTCTCCGATGACCGATGCTGAGCTCTCACAAGCAGCTGGTGTGATCCACATACCAACATGCGTTGGTTGTGTAGTGGCTGCCTACAACATTCCCGGTGGTCCAGCATCCATTAAGCTTACGGGACAAGTCCTCGCTGACATCTTCACTGGAAAGATCGGCACGTGGAATCATGCTGCGATTACGGCACTAAACCCTGGCGTACGATTACCAGCACTGAGAATCGTTCCTGTATCCCGTGCTGATTCAAGTGGCACGACAGCCATCTTTACATCCTACCTGGCGCGTGTTTCTGCATCCTTCAAAGCAGAAATCGGTGATGGTAAGAGCGTCAACATCCGTGTTGGGGTTAAGGGCAAGGGCAATGATGGAGTTGCTGCATTAACCCGCCAGACACCAGGTGCAATTGGTTACGTTGAGCTCGCTTACGCAGAAAAGAACAACATGCCCTTTGCAGTCATTCAGAATGCCAAGGGTAACTGGGTTGTGGCATCCATTAAGTCCGCCACCGAGAGCGCCACAGCGAAAGACCTTCCTGCCGACTTTAGGGCGATGATTACCAATACGCAGGACAAGGAAGGCTATCCTATCGCTGGCTTTACTTGGATTTTGATCTATCCAAATGCCAAGCGTGAAGTGAAAGATTTCATCCGGTGGTGCTTGACAGATGGTCAAAAGTCAGCCGCTCGGTATGACTATGCTCCTCTTCCAGAACCGGTTCGCAGACGTGCCTTTGCTGCTATCGGGAAATAGTTTTGCCTACCACCGATGACCAACAACAATCTGCTACGGGTAGCCTGACGTCGGGCGCAAACCGTAAGTGGATTGATTCTGTGTATATTGGGGCCGTTACGACGATGTCCTTGGCCCTCATGACATTAGTTCTAGCCATTGGCTGTGCACTGCTCTGGCAATCAATGCCAGCAATCAAAGCCCTGGGGCCAGGATTTGTTACCGGACATGAGTGGGATGATGCAGCCGGCAAATATGGTAGCGCCGCGTTTCTTTCCGGAACACTGTATTCAAGTGGAATCGCCATTTTGGTGAGTGTTCCGATTTCAATCTGTAGCGCGATCTTTCTGGCTGAGCTAGCGCCAAAGTGGATACGGCTTCCGATTACCTTTTTGATTGAGCTCTTGGCTGCAATCCCTTCCGTGGTCTATGGCCTCTGGGGCATCTTCGTCCTGATTCCCCTGCTTCGCGACAAAATCATGACGCCTGCACTAGCATCTGCAGCCATCGCAAAGATTCCAATCATAAAATCACTCCTGACGGGTGCTGGCTACGGACCAAGCATGCTTGCTGCTGGCTTGCTCCTCGCGATCATGATCACTCCGTTTATAACGGCCATATGCAGGGACATTCTGCTGGCCATTCCAACAATGCAACGCGATGCGGCAGCAGGTCTTGGTACGACACAAGCAGAGACGATCCTCAAGGTTGTTCTCCCGAGTGCTGCCCCCGGGCTTATTGGTGCAGTAATGCTTGGATTTGGACGCGCATTTGGGGAAACGATGGCAGTCACGATGGTCATCGGTAACATGACGCCAAACACACCCGATGGCCGCTCGATAGCACTGTTTGACCCGGGTTATACGATTGCATCGGCGATGGCGAACAAATTCACCGAAGCTACCCCAGGAATCGCAACAGCAGCGTTGATTGAGCTGGGCTTGGTTTTGTTTGTAACGTCGATGCTGATTAACTTCTTCGCAAGGTCACTCGTGAGACTTGCGGCGCGGAAAATCGCAGCATGACATCGCTTGCATCAACGCCGGTTCTTGTTCAACGACGCGTACTCAACGCATTGTTTCAAGCTCTCTGTGGAATCTGTGCGATTATCGCAATTGCTGTTCTTGGATACGTTCTTTGGTTTTTGTTCCGCCAAGGAATCACCTACTTCAAGCCGAGTTTCTTTACCCGATTGCCTGACAATGTGAATCCAGTGCTTGGCGGTATCAAACATAGTATTCTTGGCAGCGTAAACATTCTGGGTATTGCCCTCAGCATATCGATACCAATCGGTATTCTGAGTGGCGTGTATCAAGCCGAAGCCAACGGTAAGCTGTGCCAATTCGTCAGGTTTCTGACCGATGTCCTAAATGGCATTCCCAGCATTGTGATAGGTCTCTTTATTTATGCGATATGGATTCTCCCATACGCACAAAAGCATCCAGGGCAAGGATATTCAGGAATCGCAGGCGGCGCTGCACTGGGAATCATGATGATTCCGCTCGTGATGCGCACTACGGATGAAATGCTGCACTTGGTTCCACAATCACTCTGGGATGCATCCCTTGCGCTTGGCACACCACGCTGGCGAACCATGCTCTTTGTCGTACTACCGTCTGCCCGCAATGGGATTGTTACTGGCGTAATGCTGGCTCTCGCCCGTGTCGCAGGCGAAACCGCACCGCTGCTGTTCACTGTCCTTGGAAACGAGTTCCTTGGCCCGATCACTGGGCCGGTGGATGCCCTTCCTCTACGACTCTATAAGTATGCAACATCGTCGGATCCCGTTCAGAATGCGATGGCATGGTCAACAGCCTTGACGCTCATCTTGATAATTCTGATTCTAAGTATCCTTGCCCGGTTCCTTACACGTGCTGGAAAGCGTTCTTAAACCCATGCAAACGACTCCATGTGTCAATGTCCTGAATGTCTCGTTTTGGTACGGAAGTAACCAAGCGCTCTTTGACGTCAATATGACCATTCCCAAGCATGCTGTAACGGCCTTTATTGGCCCATCAGGTTGTGGAAAGTCTACATTCCTGCGCTGCCTCAACCGTATGAATGATCGCATTGATGGTGCCAAAATGACGGGGACGATCAAACTAAATGACCAGGACATTCGAAACCGCTCCGTATCCGTCGAGGCGCTGCGCCGTACTGTTGGAATGGTGTTTCAGAAACCAGTCCCATTCCCGATGTCTATCTTTGACAATGTCGCGTTTGGTCCAAGAACGCATCAGTTAGCCCGCGGACGTGCACTTGATGAGCTGGTCGAAAAATGCCTTATCGATGCTGCTCTCTGGGATGAAGTTAAGGACAAGTTAAAGTCATCTGCGATGGCGTTGTCTGGCGGCCAGCAACAGCGTCTCTGCATTGCGAGGACACTGTCTGTCTCACCGGATGTCATCTTAATGGATGAGCCGTGCAGTGCACTGGACCCGAATAGCACTCATAGAATCGAAGAGCTCATCACACGACTGAAGAACGAATACACAGTCATCATCGTGACGCATAACTTGCAACAAGCGAAGCGTATTTCAGATATGACCGGATTCTTCCTTCGCGGTGAGCTCGTCGAATTTGGTGCTTCGGAGACCGTGTTTGGAACTCCAGAGCGTAAAGAAACCGATGACTATATCAACGGACGGTTTGGCTAATCCAACCATTCTGATGATTGGATGGCCAGAAACGCTTTAGTGTGCCGTTGCTTTCCACGCACGAACGACATCCGCAGTAGCTTTACTCTTGTTGAGTGTGTAGAAGTGCAAACCTGAGATCCCGCCTTCAGCAAGCCCCTGCACCTGCGCGAGAGCGTGTTCCTGCCCAATACGGATTACATCTTCAGGATGGGCTTCAGCCGCTTCCAAACGCACCAACAAAGAGTGTGCTATCTTTGCTCCGCAGCGCGTTACAAACCGTTTGATCTGCGAAACATTGGTGATTGGCATTATTCCAGCCACGATTGGAACATCGATGCCGTGCTTCAAAAGCATGTCCCGCCACCGGAACAAATCATCATTATCAAAAAACAGCTGTGTGATGATGAACGAGCCACCGGCATCGAGCTTTGATTTTAGGTGCTCGATATCACGGGTGATGTTCAGGCATTGTGGATGCCCCTCTGGATAACCAGCAACACCAATACAAAACGGATGACGACTCGCAGCAAAGCTGACAAGGTCAGTGGCATATTGAAATTTTCCATCAGGAACACTCTGACCGGGTTCCAGATCACCGCGGAGCGCGAGCACATTATGAATGCCTTGTGACCATAGTGAGTCCAAATGCTCAGCCATCTCAGCTTCCGAGTGATGGACGCATGTCAAGTGCGACATCGACCTGATGTCAAGATCAGACTGAATCCGTGTTGTGAGGCGAAGGGTTGCGGATGTCCCTTCCCCAGTGCGCGTAATGGATACAAAGTCAGGCTGGAGATCCTGGAGTCGCTTTATCGCCTGCCAAAGGAGTGTCTCGCCATCATCGGTTTTTGGAGGAAAGAACTCAAAGCTAACCGTTGGTTTGCTGCTTGAAAAGGCACCATCTATACGCATCGACATACTCCCATATCGTACCACCGACATCCACAACCGAGGTGATACCCTATGTGTGTGTCTGTCCTTATTGTCATTCCCACTTATAATGAGGTGGCAAACCTCCCCGTCATAGTCGAACGCGTTCGCAAGGAAGCACCGACGGCGCACCTGCTGATCGTAGATGACACATCCCCTGATGGCACTGGTGACCTAGCAGACCGATTAGCCGCATCAGACACCGCTATCCATGTCCTACATCGGCGTGAAAAGGATGGCCTTGGACGCGCCTATGTAGCCGGCTTCGAGTGGGGACTCGCCCGTGATTACGATGTTCTCGTACAAATGGATGGTGATCTCAGCCATAACCCGGTAGATGTCCCTCGCCTTGTGGTTGCCCTTAATTCCTCTGATCTGGTGCTGGGCAGCCGCTATGTCACGGATGGTGGCACCGTAAATTGGGGTATCGGTCGACAGCTTCTTTCCAGAGGCGGCAGTCTATATGCACGGACCATTCTGGGCCTACCGATTCGCGATGTCACAGGTGGCTTTAAGGCATGGAAAGCATCTACACTGCGTGCCGTGAACCTCGCAACGATTCGTTCAAATGGGTATTCCTTTCAAGTGGAGATGACATACCGGGTTGCCTGCCTCGGTCTGAACATCAAAGAAGTCCCGATTATCTTTGCAGACCGTGTGGATGGCGTGTCAAAGATGAGCAAAAAAATCGTCTTTGAGGCCATGCTGATGGTCTGGCGCCTTAGATTTACCGGTAAAGAACAGTGGCAAAAACAGTCCTGATTTTAGGAGACCAGCTCTCCTTCGATTATATTTCTTCACTTGGGACTAATCCCACAGAAGATACCGTCCTCATGGTTGAAGACTGGTCGCTAGTAGAACGAAAACCCTATCATCGCAAGAAAATAGCTCTCATCTGGAGTGCGATGCGTCACTTCAGGGATGCACTCGAAACCCGGGGTTACACCGTTGTTTACAGGACGAATACATCAATCATCAGCTGTATTGCAGAGCTGAGGCAGCCCACTGTTTGTGTTGAACCTCGCGAACAAGATATCCGAGTACTCCTCGTTGCGCAGGGCGTAACGTTCAAGCCTGACCCCTATTGGTTTGTCTCACCAAGTGCCTTCTCAGAGTGGATGTCAACCCGTAAACAGCCACGCCTTGAGCAGTATTACCGGATGGTGAGAATGCAAACAGGCATACTGATGGATGGCGAAAAGCCAGTCGGTGATGTCTGGAACTTCGATAAGGAAAACCGAAAGCCGTTTCCAAAGAATCATCAGGCAATCCTTCAGCCGTGCTTTGCTCCTGACGAAACAACGCTGGATGTCCTCGCAATCGTTGCAACTATCCCAAATCTGACAGGCGATCTGGACAACTTTACGGAAGCGGTTACCCGTGATGCTGCACTTGAACGTCTTCGCTGGTTTGTCGACTACGCCCTGGCTGATTTTGGTCGCTACGAAGATGCGATGTCATCAAGGGACATGTATGGCTTCCACAGTATCCTGTCGCCCGCATTGAATCTGTCGCTCCTATCCCCAGAAGAGTGTATCGATGCTGCAGTGGAAGCCTACGCGGCAAACATGGCTCCACTTGCATCTGTCGAGGCATTTGTCAGGCAGATCCTCGGCTGGCGTGAATACATGTTTCATCTCTATGAATGGCTAGGCTCAGAATCATGGAATGAACAGAATGCTCTTGGTGCGACAGAGCCTCTCCCAGACTTCTATTGGACAGGCAAAACGACGATGAACTGCCTAAGCATCACCATAACTGATACGCTTCGATCTGGATATGCGCATCACATTATCCGCTTGATGGTGCAAGGCAACTTCGCGCTTCTGCTTGGTGTCAATCCGACTGAAATTCGTGACTGGTTTTGGGCTGCATTTCTGGATGCTTACGACTGGGTCGTTACTCCAAATGTCATCGGAATGAGTCAGGCTGCTGACAATGGTTTGACCGCCACAAAGCCGTACGCAGCGAGTGGCGCATACATAAGCCGAATGAGTGACTATTGTAAGGGTTGCACTTATCAACCGAAGGAATTTGCCGGCGATAAGGCCTGCCCGTTCACGACACTCTATTGGGACTTTCTCATACGCCACGAAAACACATCGCTCGCAAAGACGCGCCTATCAACAAACTATCTAGCCCTGCGCGGTAAAACACCAACGGACCGGGCCGCAATTGTTGAGCGTCGAGACATGCTGAAACATCTTCTACAAACGCACCAGCTTTAGTTCAACAGACTTAAGTCTGCCATCGTGACGCTGGTTCATCCGAACGTTCTGCGGCCGTAATAATGAATGGACCATCCTCGAGAATAGCCACGGTATGCTCAAAGTGAGCGCCAAGAGTACGGTCCGCAGAGATAATTGTCCAGGGGTCATCGCCGGTGTGAGCGACCGTCCCACGGCCTGTGGTGACCATCGGTTCAATACAGAACGTCATCCCGACGACGAGCTTCGGGCCAAGCTTCGCCCGACCGTAGCAGGGAACATCAAGTCCTTCTTCATGTGGCGTCTGGCCAATGCCATGTCCAACCAGATCACGGACAACACCAAACCCATTTTTTTCAACGTGGGATTGGATTGCATGAGAAACATCCCCCATCGTGTTTCCGTAAACCGCCTTACGAATGGCGTTGTACAAGGATGCCCGTGTGACTGAAACAAGTTTCTCCGCTTTAGGGCTCTTCGGTGTTCCTACAATCGTTGTGATAGCAGAATCTGCGCACCAGCCATCGAATGTGGCAGCGATATCGAGTTTAACGACATCACCATCGCGAATAAATCGATCTGCTTTTGGAACACCGTGCAGAACTTCATTATTGATGGAGATGCAGCTATTATGCAGATACCTGATGTCTGAAAACGGTGGTTGGTAATTCTTGAGAGCAGAAGCTGCCCCAAAACCGGCGAGGATTTCCCCGGCAAGGACATCGAGGTCGAGCGTACTAACCCCAGGCTGTGCAGCATCTTTCATTGCTTTAAGTGCCGCAGCCACAGCCTTGCCAGCTTCGCGCATTTTTGCAAGGTCTTCTGTACTTTTGAGAGTAAACTTCACCATTCGATCTCGACTCATTTCCAACTCACTCCGGCAAAATAACCCGAAGGTTTCTTACAGCGACACCTTCAGCTATAAGCATTTGCAGCTGTCGCTGCGCTAATTCTGGAGATCGCCGCGCTATGGCGATACGCCCGCCGCTAGCGACAACACGATGCCATGGCAATTCCGGTGGACAATCGCGCAATGCAGAGCCCACCATTCTAGGGGTCAGCCCCAGAAACTCTGCGATTTCACCGTAGGTACAAACAGAAGCTGACGGAATTTGGGCTACAAAGGTGTAGACCATCTCCCGCCAGTCACTTGTTACTCGGTTATGCGATTGATGCTTGATCAACCGTTTCGCGCAACGTTTCAGGGTCAATCGTTGGGGCCAACGGGTTCTCACCGATTCTTGGGTACGCAGTTGGGATGTCTGTTACTTCGTACTCAAGGTTATCGATGTGCTCACGATCTGCTTCATTGGTCGGGTCGAGGACCTGTACAAATCGCTCCAAGCGTGCCGGTCGATGAGCGGCTGCAACCAGTTCCTTGGTTCGCTTGTCGTCTGGCGTTCCAACGATATGGACGATGACCGGCATCGCAAGTGCACGAATGCTTGCAAGTGCAAGACCAGCTGCAAGGAAGCCCATTTGAGGTGCGGCGACCTGCAGTGCGGTGATGTTTTGCGTACCGGTTGTACGGTATTCATCTTCGCCCGTTGCCAGGAAGAGCCGAAGGAAAGCATCGGCTGCAATCATGTTGTCAGGGAGGTCTTTAGTGCCAAACTTGAGGTGTCCAAGTGCATCCTCGCGGATTGGATGGTCGTGGAATGCTCCACCGGCGCGATCGCCAAGGCGGTTTTGCATCCAAACAGCAATCATCTCAGCGAGCATCAGCCATTTGTCACCAACGCCGGCTTCGTATAGATCCACGGATGCAGCGAGCACACGGGATGCATCTACGAGGAGGCCTTCGGATGAACCATCTGCTTCCGAGTGGCGTGGACATCCATCCTCACCAACAAGGCTGGCGACGCGGTCCATGATGGCAACAGATTTGTCCAGCGCTGCAACATCGCCGGTGGCTTGCCAATAGGAGTACCAGGCACGGGCAGCTTGCGCGTTAGAACCGGCTACAAAGGTCTCATCAATCGCCGGGGAATTCCACTCGCGCCGTTCGTCGTCCGGCTGGGAGTAATACTCTGCATCCGCATATTGACTTGCACCGTATCCGCCGCCATCAATGGCAAGTTGGGTGTCCAAGAAGCCCAACGTATCTGTAGCAAGTTCCAACCAAGCATTGTCGGCTGTGGATTGATACACCCTTGCTGCAGTACGAGCGATGCTGGCATTGTCGTCGAGGAGCTTCTCAATCATCGGATTACGCCAGTCAGCGGTCTGACAATAGCGGAAGAAGCCATGGTTAACGCGATCGTGCAGCTCACCCCGGGTAAGAGACATCAGCGTCCGATCAAGCATGAACCGCAGATCTGGATCGCCAGCACCTTCGCGGTAGGAACGTACGAGCGCATCAGCGACTAACTCAAGGACATCAACATGTGGGAACTTCTGCCCAGAGTGTCCAAAGCCACCAAATGCAAAGTCAAATTCAAACTTCGATGCCATAAGAATATGTAGCGGCAGCTGTGGTTGCAGCGGTGCGCTTGGATCAAAGGCTGGTGGTGTGTTCTGCTCACGAACCTGAAGTCTCAGCTGTGTGATGTGTGCATTGAGGGCATTTTTGTCCCCTCGGTACTGTCCGAGGACCTGAGGAAGCAGCTGAGCCATGTGCTCACGTGGAAGTGCGTTGCCACCCCAGAGAAGATCCCCTTCACCCGTGAGGATACATGTTGATGGCCATCCACCCTGGGTATATCGGGCATTGATTTCCGGGCGGACATCGGAGTCAACGCGAACCGGAATGTAGTTGTCATTGATATAGGTCGCGATTGCATCGTTAGCATAAACATCGCTATCCAGCTGTGCACAAAACTGGCACCACTTTGCAACGATTGACAAGAGGACAGGTTTATCCTGATCGCGTGCTTCTTCGAATGATGCATCCGTCCACGGACGCCATTGAACCAAACTCATAATTTGACCTGCTCTCATGAATCTCGGTCTAGAGCCATCAGCCCTACACGAATAATGTTTTCCGATTATATCGCTGTGTTCATCCCGGTGATTTGGCGGGTGCATTGCCGATGCATGGTAGACTTTCTCCCGGAATTGGGGACTTTCTCCGATAGGACGGTTGCATGGCTCTATTAGAACTCACCAAGGTTGTAAAGCGTTTCGGGGGTCTGACTGCTGTAAATGATGTCAACCTTGCAATTGAGGAAGGATCGCTCTGCGGGCTTATTGGTCCCAATGGAGCAGGGAAGACAACTGTCTTTAATCTCCTCACGGGAGTCTATTCCCCCACCGAGGGTGATATTCGTTTTAATGGCGAAAGTATCGCTGGGTGGAAACCTTACCGCATCTCACGTGCAGGCATCGGCAGAACGTTCCAGAACATCCGTTTGTTCGGAGAGCTCTCTGTAATCGACAATGTGCGAACGGCACTCTCGGTCAATGATGACCCTGGAATATTGCACGCGTTTCTTCGTACTCCCAAGTGGGAGCAACGAGAGAGTTCGACCATAAAAGAAGCCGAGCGCTTGCTTGAGCTGCTTGACCTCTCTGATGTTGCAAAGGAACAATCAAACAGCCTCCCCTACGGACGTCAGCGCAGGCTTGAGATTGCGCGTGCGCTCGCGACGCGTCCAAAGTTGTTACTTCTCGATGAACCAGCGGCAGGAATGAATCCGCAGGAGTCTGCTGACTTGATGCACCTCATTCGACGTCTGCGGGATGAATTTGGTGTCACGATTCTCCTGATTGAGCACGACATGAATGTTGTGATGCAGGTTTGCGAGAAGATTACAGTGCTTGTCTACGGGCAACCGATCGCATCCGGGACACCTGCTGATATTCAGGCGAATCCAAAGGTCATAGAAGCTTATCTAGGAACGACATCGGAGGATGCATCATGAGCGTCGCACTACATCTTGAAAACCTCAATGTCTCCTACGGTGCGATTCAAGCGTTACGTGGAGTTGATGTAACCGTAAATCAGGGTGAGATTGTCACATTGATTGGTGCAAATGGAGCGGGCAAAAGCACTCTGCTGCGTGCAGCATCCGGGATGGTGCGTGCGAAATCGGGTCGTGTCGAATTCCTTGGTGAAGATATCTCCCGCCAGTCGATTGCATCGATCGTTAGCCGCGGTTTAATCCACTGCCCGGAAGGTCGTCGTATCTTCGCCAATATGACGGTCAAGGAAAACCTAGAGCTCGGTGCATATCTTCGTAATGATAAGCAAGGTATTGCGGATGACTATGAACGCGCATTGACTTATTTTCCAAGACTGCGCGAGCGCTTGGCACAAAATGCAGGCACATTGTCAGGTGGCGAGCAACAGATGTTAGCAATCGGCAGATCTCTGATGAGCCGGCCAAAGCTGCTGATGCTTGATGAGCCATCTCTTGGGTTGGCACCAATCTTGGTCCAGGAGATTTTCCGCATTATCGTTACGATCAATGCAGAGAGTGGCACGAGTATTCTGCTGGTCGAGCAAAATGCAAATCAGGCTTTAGGCGTTGCGAATCGTGCATATGTTCTTGAGACAGGAACCATAACGCTCTCTGGAAATGCTGCTGAACTCAAGTCGAATCCTGATGTACAGAAGGCTTATCTGGGACACGGATAACCGTGGAATGGAAGTTTCATCACTTCGATGGCCTACGCAGGGTTGACTTTTGTTTGTAAATGTGCAATGATTCCAAACTAATGTTGCTCCGGCATCAGTGGTACTCGATTCGGTGATCCGTTATCGAGGTGAAATGATTCTATATAGGGTCCGATTGGGCTCACAAGGATATATACATGCAAAGTACTCGCAAGCAATCAGGGTTTACACTGATTGAGCTTCTTGTTGTAATCGCTATTATTGCGATTCTCGCTGCAATTTTGTTCCCGGTGTTTGCTCAGGCACGTGAGAAGGCCCGTGGCATTTCCTGTGTTAGCAATGCCAAGCAAATCGGCACTGCAGTCATGATGTATGCTCAAGACTACGATGAAACCATCATTCCATGGTTTACCCGCTCCGGACTTGCACGTACCGCTCAGCGCGCTGACCTGAATTCCTGGGTCATCAACCTGCAGCCATATATCAAGAATGGTGCTCCTAAGATTCTGACTTCCACAGCTCTAGACTTCCAAAATGTCGAAGCGCAGGGAATGTTCAAGTGTCCATCGTTCAACGCCAACACCTTCCGTGCAGCGGCAAATACGCCTGACTGTGATGGACCAGGCGCACTCGATGCGTGGATCCCAGCACGTCTGTATCATGCAAACTACGGTATTGGCTTCGGAGCAATCTTCGGATCCTGCACCCAAGCTGACCCATATTCGGCATTCGGCGGCTCCACAGAAGGCCGCATCATGGCGCTCGCATCCGTGAACCGCCCAGCCGAGACCGTTGAAGTCACCGATGGCTTTACCGGTATCATTCAATCCGGTGGATTCGGAACAACCATGGGTTGTGAAGCTGCAAACAGCCACACCGGTGGTGGAACCCACATCTTCCTCGATGGCCATGCTAAGTGGATTGCTCGCAACTCCGAGCGGTACATGCAGCAGGGAGCCGATGGTTGCTGGTTTAAGACCTACTACACCGCTGACCGCTAGTTAGATGTCAGACTCGCACGGTGGTCACGAATTATTGTGGCCACCGTGTTGTCGTTAAGGGGACAGAATGTTAGCAACACTCAATAAAGGCCAAAAATTCACCTTGGGAGCCGCTCTCGTCGTCGTCATCGGCGGCATCATCGCGGTTGTTGTGCTAATGAAGCCAGATGAGCAAAAGCCCAAAACGGGTGTTCTCTACTACGAAGGTGCGATGATGAACAAATCTCGGACCATGTTAGTGGATGCGAAAGGCAACATCATCAAAAAGCTTGATCCGAACCGTCCCGACAAGGATGGAACGGCTGTAAATCCTGGTAGTGCTAATCCAGGCGCACCAAAGGACGACAAAGTTTCAAACTAAACTGGGTAGATTTTGAGGTACTGACTATGAACATGACTATAAAACGCCTGACGGCAGTTGCACTGATAGCAACGTTTGCAGGCATCTTTGCCGCTTCCTGTGCCAAACAGGAAGAAGCGAAGCCAAAGAGTGGCAGCTACTACGAGGGCCCAATGAAGCCTAAGGACACTAAAGCTGGAAGCTAAGCGGCGCCGAACCAAACCAAACCGGAGCAGGAAAGTCTAACTTTCTAGCTCCGGTTTTTCGTTTTCAACCAACCAAAATGGTTGCTTTTTCGGTGTCACGTCAAATGGGGATAACTCAACAAACAGAGCATCGGGTAGGTCGACTGTCAGCTGAACTCCCTTTTCAACATACGCCAGAGCATGGACAATGCCATGTGCATGGCACTTAGCGAGGAGATCCGACCGTTCGTACGGTAGCAGCACCGTTAGCGTACGTACCAACGATTTCAGTACATCGGCAATGGCATCCATGAGCGTGTCCATGCCATCCCCTGTTTTAGCCGATATCGAACAGGAATTTGGAATGGTGGCCATTAGGTGATCGAGGGCCTCTAAGTCCTCAACAGCATCACGCTTGTTGAAAACCGTAATGATTGGCTTATTTGAGGCTCCGAGAGTTTCCAGCGTCTCAAGGACCGTGTCACGATGCCGATCGGCTTCGTCACTGCTAGCATCAACGATATGAAGCAACATGTCGGCATCATTGACCTCTTCCAAGGTTGCCCTGAAGGCCGCCACGAGGTCATGGGGCAGATTTCGAATGAAGCCAACAGTGTCGGTTAGCAGGATTCCTCGACCATCTGGCAGGTTTACCCGCCGGGTTGTTGGATCAAGGGTCGAAAAGAGCATCTTGTCGGCAAGAACAGCCGCATCGGATAACGAATTTAAGATTGTTGATTTGCCAGCAGATGTATACCCAACCAGCGTTGCCGTGGGAAACGGCAAGTCTTTACGCCCTTTACGTTGCAGTCTTCGTTTCTTCTTAACATCTTCAAGTTCACGCTGCAGCTCGATTATGCGTTCCCGTACTTTTCGTCGGTCAAGTTCCAGCTTGGTTTCTCCACCACCACCACGCACTCCGATACCACCCTGTTGACGTTCAAACTTGGTATAGAGCATGCTGAGGCGTGGAAGGAGATAGGACATCTGGGCAAGTTCAACTTGCAGCTTGCCCTCCCGTGTTCGTGCACGTTGTGCAAAGATATCGAGAATCAGCTGGGTTCTATCGATAACGCGACACTTCATTGCTTCGCCAAGGTTACGTTGCTGCGTTGGCGTCAGCTCGTTATCGAAAACAACGATTCCCGGGCTATGTAAGGACACAGCATCAACGATTTCCTGAACCTTGCCCTGACCAACAAGGGTGGCAGGGTCAAAACGACGCTTACGCTGCTCAAGCGTCGACACAACGGTAATCCCTGCCGTATTTGCGAGTTCCTCCAGTTCAAGCAGACGAACTGCGATCGAGTCGATATGTTCGTCAGTTTCAACGGCAACCAGCAATCCAAAAATTTCAACCTTTGTCAGATGACCGCGTTCATTCAAGCTCGTTTGTACCTTTACCCAAAATCTATCGTTCGACAACTGCACACATTGACATCAACTAGCAGGTGTGCTAATCTTGGCGCTGTGTGATCTCCTTTTCTCTCCACGATTGTGGAAGCGGCACTGCAATCGTGGTGCCGTCTTTTTTTGTCTTACACTACAGTCCAATGCTCAGAACCAGTAACTCTACGTTCAGGCCGGATGCTACAAGAGCATCCGCTGCCGCTCGCAACGTTGCGCCCGTGGTCGCAACATCATCCACAAGCAAGCACTTCGCTCCGTCTTCAACACCAAAATATCGTTTGTTCAGTCTAAAAACATTCTCCTGATACCGCTTACTTCGTTCATCCATCGAGAGCGCTTGTTGAGGCTTTGATCCAGTCCGAGTAAACCATCTAGGGTGCGCGAGAGGCCGCTTCGTTGCGCGCGCAATCTCACTTCCAATAATACGGGCGGGATTGAACCCACGTTTCCATGTTCGCCAAGGATCTCCAGGCATCGGAACTATAAGATCAATTTCATTCAGCCACGTTGTATCTGGTTCATTTTCGATGACCGCCGATGTGAATCGTATCAGCCTCCACGGTTGATCCTCATACTTCGTGCGATGCAACACCTCTTTTACAATTCCTGAGTACTGCGTTAGTGCCCTCACTCCGGAACAAGACTTCAATTGATGCGCCGTTTCAGATTGAATGAAGGAAATTTGAGATGAGCAACTAGGACAAAGCCAATCCACATCCCAGGTATCGCAATGAGAACACTGGCGTGGAAACAACAAATCCGCCAACGACTCCATTGCAAGTCCCATACTGTTACTCCAATCGTGAAAACCTATCCTGTAGTCCAGAATCACTTACCATCGCTTCTGCAAACTGTATCCTTGCCCGAACTTCGCGGTTGTCTGGCATCCATCGCAACACTTTTCGGTAGCCAAAGAGAGCGCCCGAAAAGTCCTTCGCATCATAGCGGACATTAGCATCCTGTAATGTCCGTTCAAGGTTTACCTTGGCATGTAAGTCATGAACAATACTGCTGGTAACGCCCGACTGGCTTGCCTTTACGGCTAGCTCTGATGCCCGGTCAAGATTCCCGAGGTGAATGGCAACCGACATCTCCTGATACACCAACGCACTGGTGGACTCAATGTATGCTTGTAGCAATATGGTAAGTTCCTTATCAACTATCAGGATGCCAGTTACAGTTTGAATACTTGCAAGAACATCAAGTTGTTCCGACACGGATGATGTTTTCGTTTCGACTGCACGTCGTACTTGTGATGCTGTTGCTTGAGTGATGGCAGTTGTAAAAATACTGGGAATGATGAACTTGGATGATTGCCCACACAGCTGCTGTAGGAACGCGTGGTGCTGCGCAAGCGTAACATCACTGATTGCGTCTACGAGGTCACGTGCAACGTCTTCGGCAACGTTTGCGTATTCAGATGTTTGATTCACAACCCACTTGGACCAAAATTCTATGAGTGCCGCGGCAACGTTTCCATTTTTGACATCTTGCTCGAATGCTTGATATGCCTGCTCGGCGGATGTGCCAGACTTTAAGACCGAATCTACTTCAAATCGGTAAACCGCTCCATCCCGTGTACTGATACCGAGGTAGTCCCCGCAGGGCGAGAGCGATATTCCTGATGGGCAACCAACATCAATGAGAAGTTCCCAAGCATCAACTCCTTGCCCAGTACCTGCGAACACGATTTTGCCAGATCTCGCATCGACAGCCGTCGGAACCGCAACAATATTGCCACCCGGTAGAATTGCAATCCCACATGGCTCGCCATCAATGTCTGCGATGAGCCTGTAATCTCCGCTGACATCTGTCACCTTAGCCTTCATTTGGTTGTCACACATATCGCGTCCAACAACGGCTGTGGTGGCATCGTTATCGATGCAAATGCTGATTGGAAAGAGCCCGGAGTGAACCGTGACGAGCGTATCCCGTGCATCGGAGAGGATAATGACTTCACCAGTTGAGCCTACAACGGCGATGAATTTGCCATTTGGTGAAATTGCAACAAGCTCTGTTGGCTGTTGCAGGTCTTTCGTCCACAGCAGACGGTTACTCGTGTCCCCGATACCGACCGCATAGCCATGCATCAAAATGTCACTGGCAACGTAAGCAAAGCGACTGTTTCCCGACAGTGCAACTGAATGATACGCAAGTCGGCGATCCGTCAGAAAGCGCGTTTTACGTCCATTGGTAAAAATGTAAAAGTCATCATCAGTGATACCGATTGCAACCAGTCCATTGGGGCTCAGCTGCAGCTGCCTAAGCGTCTCTACAGAGACCGTATCAACAACGGTTGGACGATCCGCAGAATCATGGCGGGTAAAGTGGAGCACACGGACTTCGTAGTCATCGGGTACCGCTACCGTAAGCACCCCTTCATCACTGATCGCATTTTGATGAATGGCATATGTTCCCCGCGCCTTACGCTGGGAGAGGAGGCGAATGTCCGCAATAGTTGTCACAGATTGGCATTTTACCCTCACCTTTGTGCTTGTGAAGATTCATCGTTAGAATGGCACATGTTGCATGTTGTGAATCGATTTACCCAAGTTGCCGTAACGCTGGGTTCCCTGTTGATTACGGGCGTCATTGCTGCGGTTCCAGTTGCTGAAAAGCCATACGAGCATTTGGCGAAACATCAACCAGTATCGTTCGCCAAAAGCATTCGAACGATCCTTTCAGAAAACTGCTATAAGTGCCACGGTCCAGATTCAAAGACACGAGCCGCGGGGCTGCGTCTCGATACGTTTGCCGGTGCAACCAGTGTTCTCACAAGTGGCCGCAAAGCAATCATTCCCCACGACCAAGTCGCATCGGCTGCCATTGAGAGAATACTGCTTCCGGCAAGCGACCCACGTCATATGCCTCCGGCAACCACACAGAGGCGTATAAAACCAAGCCAGCTTCAAGATATTCGGCACTGGATTGATGAAGGTGCAAAGTACGAGGACCACTGGGCTTTTACACCAGTGATTCGCCCAGTGCTTCCTAAGATAAGTGGAAATCCAGTTGATTATTTCATCAACAAAGGGTTGTCCAGCCAGCATTTACAGCCTCTTGGAATGGCAAGTAAGACAACGCTTCTTCGAAGAGTTACTCTGGATTTGACCGGGTTGCCTCCAACGGCAGAAGATGTTGATGCATTTTTGGCTGATAAAAAGCTTGGTGCGTACGAGCGGGTTGTTGACAACATCCTCGCGCGACCAGCCTATGGTGAACGTATGGCACTGATGTGGCTTGATCTTGCTCGTTACGCCGACACGCATGGATACCATATTGATAGCCACCGGGATATGTTTCGCTGGCGCGATTGGGTCATTCGGGCATTCAACACCAATATGCCTTACGACAGGTTTCTTACAGAGCAGCTGGCGGGCGACCTCCTTCCGAATGCAACTACCGATCAGCTTGTGGCGACGGGATTTAACCGAAACCACCCGATTAATTTTGAAGGCGGTGCAATCCCTGAAGAGTATCTAACGGCCTACGTTGCGGATCGCGTTGACACCACTGCAACGGTAACTATGGGGCTGACTCTCCGCTGCGCCCAGTGCCATGACCATAAGTATGACCCTATTGCGATGCAGGAGTATTACAAGTTCTTCGCGTTATTTAATAACATCGATGAAGAGGGTCTTGATGGGATGCGCGGAAATGCCAAGCCGTTTATTACGGCGGTTTCGCCGGCGGAGCAGGTTCATCTGGATGCACTTTCACAGCGTATTGATGGCCTTACACGCGAATGCAAGGCGGCATCTGGGAATATTCTAGCTGGGCTTGGAAATCGTAATCGAGGACCGATCGTTAGAGATGAGTACCGTTGGGTTCTGGGTGACCGGCCATTAAGCGTCGGAACAAAGTCCAAAAATGGTCAGCCAGGCTCAATGACGACAGCTACGGATGGTCCGGAACAAATGCCAGCGATGCGTGTCGGTACGGGCACTGCCCCCACCATCACGAGCGCCCCAACGCTGACATTATCTAAGCCGTTTAGCATTTCGTTTTGGTACTGGTCAGAAAATGGTGCTGGAATTCCGCTATCTCAAATGGATGTTGGTAACAACCTCAAGGGATGGGATTTCTATTTGGAAGGCAGCTCACCGCTCCTGCACTTCATCAATAGTTGGCCTGCAAACGCACTCCGCTTTCGTAGTTCCTTCAAAGCTCCGATGAAGCAGTGGGTACATACCGTCATCACAAACGATGGCAGTGGAGCGCCAGCTGGCGTAACTTTGTACATAAACGGCGAGAGAGTCTCTATCACGCCTGATCACAACACGCTTTCAGGCACGTTTTCAACGAATCTTCCTATTCACATCGGTGACCGTGGAACAGGGGCAACCTTTCAGGGAATGGTTTCTGACCTTTGTATTCGATCAACCGCATCGACAGAAGCAGATGTTTCAGTATTAAAGTCATCGGGGTTCAGCTACATCACTACCTTAGCATCCCTGCCGGATGCATCCAGCGACCTTCAGTTTTGCATCGCCAGTACACTTTCAGGCAGCTCTGTCGATGTCTTCGTCAATCGACAAAAACTTATCGAACAGCGCCAAACGCTAACGGCATCCATTCCGACATCGATGGTTATGAAAGAGCGCCAAGATGTCCGTAAGACGTTCATTTTGGACCGTGGGCAATATGACAAACCGACGGTAGCGGTGACTCCAGGTGTTCCGACGTTTGGTAGGGTGTCATCGTTGGCAAGTGTAAAGTCCCGCCTCGGTCTCGCTCGATGGCTGACATCCGGTGAACATCCCCTTACTAGTCGCGTGGCCGTCAATCGACTCTGGCAGATTGCTTTTGGTACCGGGATTGTACGTACATCGGAGAACTTCGGAGTCCAAGGTGATTGGCCATCACATTCAGAGCTTTTGGATTGGCTGGCATCTGAGTATGTCCGACGCGGTTGGAACACAAAAAGTATCCTTCGGACATTGGTTACATCCGATGCATACAAGCGTTCGGCTTCACCGACAAAGAGTCTGAAGCAACGCGATCCAGAAAATGTCTGGCATGCCTATGCATCAAGGCCGCGTCTGCAAGCAGAATTCGTTCGTGATATGGCGCTCGCAGCATCCGGTATATTGGTACCAGAAATTGGTGGCCCAAGTGTAAAGACGTATCAACCAGATGGTTTATGGGAAGAATTGTCATTCAAAGGTGATTTTACAGCGCAGTACTATGTTCAAGATCATGGAGAAAAGCTCTACCGTCGCTCGATGTATACCTTTTGGAAGCGCACAGTCCCTCCACCATCGTTACAGACATTTGATGCCCCGGAGCGGGAGTTTTGTATTGTCCGCCGCCCGGCTACAAACACACCGCTTCAGGCGCTCGTGTTACTAAACGACCCTACCTATACGGAGGCTTCCCGAATTTTAGCGGAGCGGATCCTGAGTTCACTCCACTCGAATCAAGCAAGACTCGATAGTGTGTTTACCCGGATACTTTCTCGAAGGGCATCCCAGCTGGAGATAAAGCGCTTTACCGAGCTTCTCGAAAAACAGCGTAAACATTTTATTCTTAATAAGAAGGCAGCGGGAGACCTGGTTGTTGTCGGAGAACATCGACGAATGACTGATTTACCAGCGACTGACGTGGCTGCATGGACAGTGGTTATTCTGAGTGTGATGAACCTTGATGAAGCTATAACGCGCCCTTAACGATTAGCCTCATGAATCTTCATAATTAATCTTGATTTTCCTGCGGGGATAGGTAGAATTGAGATTGGCACTCAAACCCCAAGACTGCCAAACAGTGTTGGGTTGAAGTGAAATTGTAGTAAAAGGAGAGCACCAATATGACCCTACGTCCCCTTGGTGACAAGGTTGTCGTTAAGCCATCTGACGCGGAAGAGCGTTCTGCAGGTGGCATTTTCCTCCCGGATTCAGCAAAGTCAAAGCCTCAGGAAGGCACTGTCATTGCAGTCGGTCAGGGCCGTATCCTTGATAATGGCGAGCGGAATGCACTTAACGTGTCCGTTGGCGATGTCGTTATCTACTCGAAGTATGGTGGAACAGAATTCAAGCTCGATGGCGACACCGTCATGATTCTTGATGAAGATCAGATTTACGCAGTAAAGGGTTAATCACATATGGCAGCAAAAGAGCTTTTATTTGACGAAGCAGCCCGTCGCGCACTCGAGCGCGGTGCAAATGCCGTCGCAAATGCAGTCAAGGTCACACTTGGCCCTCGTGGACGCAACGTCGTCATCGAAAAGAAGTGGGGTTCCCCAACCATCACTAAAGATGGTGTCACCGTTGCAAAAGAAATCGAACTCGAAGATAAGTTCGAAAACATGGGTGCACAGCTCGTTCGCGAAGTAGCATCCAAGACCAACGACATCGCTGGTGATGGAACTACAACCGCAACCGTACTTGCTCAGGCGATTGTCAACGAAGGACTTCGTTACGTTGCAGCTGGCGGCGCTCCTCTGAGCGTGAAGCGCGGCATCGACAAAGCAGTCACCGCTGCCGTCGAAGCGTTGCGTGCAAATGCGATCGCTGTCTCCGATGCAGACATGGTCGCTCAGGTAGCCGCAATCTCTGGTAACAACGACAAGGAAATCGGCCAACTTATTGCCGAAGCACTTGACAAGGTTGGCAAAGATGGAGTTATCACCGTCGAAGAATCCAAGGGTACCCAGACGACACTTGATGTTGTCGAAGGTATGCAGTTCGACAAGGGTTACATTTCTCCTTACTTTGTAACCGATGCTGAGCGTATGGAAGCAGTGCTCGAGAATCCAGCAATTCTTCTTTACGAGAAGAAGATCACGTCCGTTCAGGACCTGATCCCAGTTTTGGAGCAAGTTTCCCAGATGCGCCGCCCGCTCTTGATTATCTCTGAAGATATCGAAGGTGAAGCACTCGCGACCCTCGTAGTCAACAAGATTCGCGGAATTCTGAATGTGGTTGCTGTCAAGGCTCCTGGCTTTGGCGACCGCCGTAAGGCCATGATGGAAGATATAGCCATCCTGACCGGCGGAAAGTTCATTACAGAAGACCTCGGCATCAAGCTCGAGAACGCTGATGCGAGCATGCTCGGATCAGCCAAGAAGGTTGTCATCACCAAGGACAACACCACGCTTGTCGAAGGTGCTGGTTCCAGTGCTGAAGTCAAGGGTCGTATTGACCTGATCCGCAAGCAGATTGATGCATCGGATTCCTCCTACGACAAGGAAAAGCTGCAGGAGCGCCTCGCGAAGCTCGCGGGTGGTGTTGCGGTTATCCAAGTCGGAGCAGCTACGGAAACTGAGCTCAAGGAAAAGAAGCACCGTTACGAGGATGCTCTTTCGGCAACGCGTGCAGCTGTTGAAGAAGGTATCGTCGCCGGTGGTGGCGTTGCGCTGATCAACATCCTTCCTGCGCTGTTACATGTCGAATGTGACAACAGTGATGAGCAGGTCGGTGTTACCATCGTCCGCCGTGCACTTGAGCAACCACTTCGTACCATTGCTGAAAATGCTGGTCTCGAAGGCTCAGTCGTTGTCAACAAGGTCAAGGATCTCCCAATAGGACATGGCTACAATGCTCTTACCGAAGAGTACGGTGACATGATCGGCTTCGGAGTTATCGACCCTGTCAAGGTAACCCGTTTTGCTCTTTCCAATGCAGCTTCCATTGCATCGATGATTCTGACCACAGAATCCCTCGTTGCAGAAAAGCCAGAGAAGAAGGCGGCAGCTGGTGGTGATCACCACCACCATGACGAGTACTAGGCTTACAACTTCCTAGGAGATGAATCGTCGGTGGTGCCGTTGGCACCACCGACTTTTTTTATATATTCGTTTTGTTGAAATTTGACTCGATACCCGACAATAATTGTAAATGCTCTGGATTCAAACACCATCCGTTAAACCCGGTGATCCTCCCCGCAGTGGTCTCGTCGGGTATCGGCGACTCACATGGACTGACTTTGAACCTCGAAACGTCGCTTCTGGTGCATCCGCTCAAACCAGTGCTGTGCTCCACGCCACCTATAAGTGGGGCTGGATGAGCCGCGGAAGCCAGTTCACGGGATTCATCTCCGATGTCCGTATCGGTGCATGGTTCGATCCAGCCGGATCTTGGCGTAAACCAGAAATTCGTAGCGACAACAACTTGCTCCTCGAACATGAGCAACGGCACTTTGACCTTTGTGAAGTTGGTGCCCGGATGCTGCGTGACCAGATAATGCTAATACGTTGTGACATTAAGGGAAACAGCGATTCTGAAATCAAGACCAAGGTTCAGAACATCATGAACCCTCTCGTCGCCTCGTTCATCGATGATGTAAAGCGGCAACAGGAACGCTATGACAAAGAGTCCAACCACTCAAGAAACGGCCGCGCACAGCAGGACTGGAACCATCGTATTCAACAGGACTTAGACCGTCTGGCACCGATCTCCAGCAGGTAACCCTACAAGCGTAGCGATGACAATCTCGGGTGGACAATTGATGCGTATCGGTAGCATTGTTTGGCCAACCCCGCGTGACACAAATCCAGACGTTCCCTGAATACCGTACCAACCCTGTAAAACAGGAAAGTCCCCAAGGCCAGGTGCACGATGCGGCAAAATGCCCGGCAGCAAGACTTGGCCACCATGGGTATGCCCAGACAGCACAAACGCATCTGCATTCCGAAATAGATTGATACCTACTGGATTGTGAGACAACGCAATCATCCCAGTTCCCTTTGGACGGTTCTCCTCGGCGGTTGTGGCATTAAATCGTCCCCGCCACGTATCCTCGATACCGCAAACAAACAGACCATTGTGAAGATCCAAGCCATTATTACGCAGTATACGTATTCCAGACTCATGCCCTATACGCTCTGTTAGCAGATCAGGATTGTGGTAATCATGGTTCCCGAGGACACCAAAGACTCCCAACGGTGCACGGAGCGTAGCAAGTATGGGAATCACTCCACTAAGGTGGTCCATTGACCACTGAATGTAATCACCACCAAGCAGAATGAGGTCTGGTGCCTCCTTCTGAGCAAGTGCAATAGCATTGATAATCGTTTCGATTGGCGTGTCGGGTCCGTAATGCAAGTCCGTCAGGAATGCAACGCGCAAACCATCCGATGCATTTGGTAACCCAGGTAAACCAACACGCAGCTTCGTTACGCCAACGTGCTGAGGTGTAAAGGCTGCACGCAATGCTACACCAGATGCTGAAATCGCTCCAACGCCTGCCATAAACGATAGGATTTTCCGTCGGCTCAGCGGCTTGTGGAGAGATTGCGGATTGTTACTCGCCATGATCTGCTAACTACCAACCCCGCTGCGTAAGTTCAACGATGGTTCGCGCAAGTCGTGCAGGATCATGTCTTATGATTCCTGTATCGGAAATCACATTCGCTCGAATAATCTCAATACCCAGTAGACGTAGCGCACCAAAATCAATATCCACGGGAATAGCACCCGTTTCCTTGTACTTTCCAAGTGCCGACTTCCCAGGCAGCACATCGTTGACGATAATGGTGTCGACCACCTTCGCATCCTTGCCAATGCATTGCCGCGCATGTCCCTGCAGCGCAGTGATGTGCTGACTTGCCGAATAGCCATCCGTTTCCCCAGGTTGAGTCATGATGTTGCAGACATAACATCGTGGAGCCTTGGATGCTGCAATAGCACGTGCAAGCTCTGGTATTAGCAAATGCGGAATAACACTTGTATAGAGAGATCCGGGACCAAGGACGATAATCTCAGCATTGCGAACGGCTTCGAGAGCCCGCACGACAGCTCTGGGCGCTTCAGGGCACAAACTGATCGACTTTATTGCGACTGGACTACTTGCAATACGGGTTTCCCCCGTCAGTTCAGTATCATCCTCCATATGACCAACAAGGGACACAGGGTCAATCGTTGATGGAACAACGGTGCCGCTAATACGGAGGATTTTTGATGTTGCCTGAACCGCAGCATCAAAATCTCCGGCCACACTCGCCATCGCAGCAAGGAACAGATTCCCAACACTGTGTCCACTAAGACCATCCTCACCGGTCCTCGTTGCAAACCTATACTGAAAGAGTTCCTGCATGATAGGCTCTTCATCGGCCAGCGCAACCAAGCAGTTTCGAATGTCGCCAGGAGGAATCATCCCACCGAGCTGCCGCTGTAGCTGACCTGAGCTTCCCCCATCATCGGTGGTCGTGACGATGGCAGTAAGGTTACTAGAATATTGCTTCAGTCCTCGCAGCAGTGTTGAGAGGCCTGTACCGCCACCTAGAACAACGATTCGCGGGCCACTCGCCAGACTTCGCTTCTTACCGATAAAGTCTGCGAGGTGTCCCATATCCTTAGGTGCAACAACGGACACAATGCTTCGATTGACGGCGATCAGTGCGGACATGATAACCGCGAGTCCAATGAGGATGGCAGTCAAGCCTACCGGTATCGAGAAGCGTGGATCACCGATTTCCAGCTGGACGCGATCCGCAACTTGGGTCGCGACAAAGTCGAAGATATCGGTAACACGCACACCGACAATCAGAGCAACGCCTATGACGACGGCAAGTAACCCAAGGGGAAGCAGAAGCAGCCAGCGCTTTACTCCGAGCCCTGGCCTTAACCACTTCAGCCATGACGTGATGACCTGTCGTGTATCATTCAGCACTATTGATGCCCCTTGTTGACATCACGATGATCAATAATTGTCCGTACCCCAGCGTCCCGCAGATGTGCTCCAAGGCGTTCAGCGATATAGACAGACCTATGTCGTCCTCCTGTACACCCGATGGCGATGGTCAGATAGGCCTTACCTTCGTCGGAATAATGCGGGATAGTCCACTCAACCAGATCAGACAGCTTTTGGAGAAGGACAGATGTTCGTTCATCCGTGTCGATGTAATGCTGCACATCTTCATCCAATCCAGAATGAAGCCTAAGTTCAGCGACATAAAAAGGATTCTGCAGGAAGCGGACATCAAAGACCAGATCGGCATCTAACGGGGAGCCATGTTTAAAGCCAAATGACACGACCGACACAATCAGGCTGGATTCGGATGCCTGATCCAGTGAAAACCGCTGACGCAGTGCCTGACGCAGCTGAAGAGCGGTAAGCACTGTTGTGTCAATCGTGACATCTGACTCTGCCTTAAGCGATGACAATGCATGTCGCTCGGCAACAATCGCAGGAATGATTCCGCCACTAACGGTGAACATTGGATGTGAGCGGCGTGTTTCCTTGAACCGCCGGACCAGCACTTCGTCTGTCGCATCGAGAAACACGACGGTTGGCTTCACCTTCCAATTTGTGATGGCCGCGTGTACACCGGCAAGATCGCCTCCCCGTGTGTCACAAATAATGCAGAGTGGACGATCAACCACCGGACCAAGAAGCTGCATCCACGCAGCGGGTAGATTGTCGATGACCGTCCAGCCGATATCTTCGAAGACACTGGCTGCGAGGGACTTGCCAGCTCCACTCATGCCAGTAAGGAGCACGAGAGGATTTTTCATTCATCCCCCCGTGACTTCGCAGGAACAATCAAGTCAAGTATCCACCCAAGGACTGTTAGGGCGATGCTGGCGACAATGGCATCGACCAGCCCTGTCACATGCAGACCCAAATCAAGCCGGCTGACAAGCAACCACATCACCCCATTGATAACCAACCGGAATAATCCAAAGGTCATCAGATTGATTGCACATGCCAGAGCATTCACAATAGGCTTGAGGATGGCATTGACCAACGAAAGGACAGCAATACAGACTAATGCAGAGGCGAAATTATCTATTCGCACGCCGTTCATCCCTGCACCATTTGCTAATTTGACAGCCACAGTCATCGCAACTGCAGCTAAGACCCACCTAATTATGGTTCTGATCATCAGATCTGCTCCCCCATTTGAATCGGTCGGTTACCTTGGATTAACCGGCTCGCCATTTCGCCGAACTTCGAAGTGAAGGTGCGGACCTGTCGCACGGCCGGTTGAACCGACACGCGCAATGAGTTGACCTTGAGACACCTGTTGGCCCTCGTGTGCAACCAAAGATGAACAGTGTGCATACAAGGTAGATGTTCCACCACCATGGTCGATTAGAATTACGTTCCCATACCCTGACATCGTTCCACGGAAGGTAACTGTTCCCGATGCCGCTGCCCGAATAGGAGATCCAGAGCCTGCACCGATGTCGATACCAGTGTGCATCCGGTTCCGCTTTAGGATTGGATGAAAGCGCATTCCATAGTTTGATGTCACAGGACCATCAGCTGGTTGGGAGAAGTTTCCACTGAACTTTTTGTTTAGGCGCGCCTTACCACCCGCCGTACGCTCCATGGCCCGGATCCGAGCTGAAATGGCCCGTGAGTCTGCCGCAAGGTCACGTAGTTCCTGCTCAAGAGCCTCACGTATCTGCTGTGCTTCCACCAACAAACCACGGCGGCGCTGGACTACCTGTGCTTCTTCGAGCTGCTGACTTCCAAGCTCATTCTTTCGGTCTGCAATTTCCCGTGCTTTGTCATCCACTTGCTTTTTCCAGCGGACGACTTTTGCCCTATCAGATTTCACCGATGCAATTAGTGAAGCATCATGCTTTACTATCGACCGTACAAACTGTGCACGCGTACTGAGTTCTGCCATTGAGCGGGAACCAAGTAACACAGAGATGTAGCGCACAGGCCCTTGTCGATAGTTGGCCACCAAGCGCTTTGCTAATTGCAATTCCTGTGCTTTGAGCAAATCCTCACAGCGCTTCAGTTCGATCGTAATTTGGTCGGACTCTGAAAGGGTTCTTGCAAGGCGCGACTTGGTTTCCCGCAGCTGGTTTCTGGTCGATTTCAACGCACTCTGATTACGGTCAAGTTCATCAGCGATAATCGACTCGGTACGACGAGCGCCACGAAGCTCCTGTCGAGTCTGCTGCATTTGATTTTGGAGGGCCTGAACCTGATTTCGCAGCTTACTGGTGTCTTGCTTGGTAGCTTGCGCAGTCACGTTTTGCGGAGCCATCCAAAGAGAAATTACGCCTATTGCCGCCGCTGCAGTTCCAAGTTTTCCCGTACGCTTCGCCATCATAGGGTTATCCTCCACCGCAGCACACAACCAACATACCTGACACATCCATGACTCAGATATTGTACGTTCGAATCATCGCTACCGAACGTGCTGCGAAAAACTAACTCTCATCAATCATTTGAGACATTTACAAATTGTCTCTTTAGCAAAACAGCGGCACCAGCCTTATCCAATGGGGCATTGTTGTTTCCACATTTTGGAGATTGGATGCAAGCGGGGCAGCCTGATTCACACGGGCAACCACTAATCAGCGATGCAGTTGCGCTAAGCCACTCTCTCGCGACGCGAAAACCAGCCTCAGCAATACCAACGCCCATCGGGACGGCATCGTGCACAAAAACCGCAGGTCCACCCACGTGGGCATGATAAGGCGTTGAAACCCCACCGATATCGTTACGGTCACAGAGCGCGAACAGAGGGAGGATTCCAATGGCAGCATGTTCAGCTGCATGGACTGTCCCTGGCAAGTCAGCACCGAGCATCCCGAGTGTACGCTCTGTGTCTGGCGTGACCGGATACCAAACGGATGTGGTTACGAACTCTGTCTCTGGCATATCAAGCTCAACGACTTCAGGAGGATCATCGGAGCCTAGCCCCCGCTTCTCATAACCAGTCACTCGGCGCTTGACTTTGACCAACCCAAAATAGACGATGGTCTCGCCGACTTCTTTAGAGCCTTGCGTTTCGATGACATCAATAGAACCTGTTGATCTCGCGTTTGTAATGTAATCACGGTTTGCACGAGCCACTGTCGCTTGGCGTTTTGTGCGATCAAGGGTTACAACTTCGTACGCAACCCCCTGATGGTAATAAAACGCACCAACAAAGAGCTCCTCATTGACACGATGGCCCTCGACAGTTCCGATCGTAATTCCATCGGAAGTCAACACCGCGTAAAGCGTTCCATCCGCCGACCGGATACTGAACTGATCACACGCCCGAGGTGGTCCCATATAGCGGTAAAAGTTACCATCAAAGCGCAAGACACCGCTTTTCTCCAACAACCCGATCGCATATCCAGCGCGCTCACCAAACATCCCAATAATCTGTTCCTGTCCAAGCAAGCCTTCATCAGCAGCACAACAAACGTGGGCACCGACGACATGTGGGTTGTCTGGATTGATAACCGCATTTTCGACTCCCGTTTCAAAGAGATAAGTTGGATGTCGCATTAGAAATTGGTCCAGCGGATTGTCTGATGCCACCAAAATGGTGAGCGACTCTGTTTCCCGTCTCCCAGCCCGTCCACTTTGCTGCCATGTGCTGGCAATCGTGCCTGGGTAACCAGAAATGACTGCCGCATCGAGGGAGCCAATATCTACTCCAAGCTCGAGCGCCGATGTAGCGACAACGCCCATAAGGTCACCGGAGAACAATCGCTGCTCAATATCGCGCCGCTGTTCTTTTGTGTAGCCAGCACGGTAAGGCGTTATGCGCTCTGCTAAAGCCTCGCCGTTGATCGTTGCTGAGACCATCGAGACCCAAGCCTTGTACAACAATTCGGTGGAACGCCGAGCCCGCGTAAAAACGATGGTACGAGCATCCTGTTTGACCAGTGCAGCCGCAAGCATGGCGGCTTCGCCGCCAGCTCCACGACGTTTTGGAGCTGCGCCTTTTGTGACCGGAGGATTCCACATCGCGAATACCCGCCGCCCACGGGGAGCATCCCCACCATTCACATGAATGACACTTTGTTTCGTAAGCTTTCCAACAAACTCAACAGGGTTCCCGACAGTGGCGCTTGTGACTACCCATTGCGGCGTCGAGCCGTAGTGCTCACACCAACGCGTAAGTCGTCTGAAAACACTGCTAACATGCGTTCCAAAAATTCCACGATATGCATGAGCTTCATCCACGACGATGTACGAGAGATTCCGAAAGAAGTGCGACCACAGCGCATGGTTGTGGAGAATCGACACGTGTAACATGTCTGGGTTCGTTAGGACAATCCTAGCTGCCCGTCGTATAGCGGATCGTTCATCGCGATGCGTATCGCCATCGTAGGTGGCATGTGGCACCCGTCCAAAGAGCTCAAGCTGTGTCAGCTTTTGTGCTTGATCGTATGCGAGCGCCTTTGTTGGAAACAGATAAAGCGCACGTGCATCCCGATTTGCCAATAAATGCTCATACACTGGCCCGTTGTAACAAAGTGACTTTCCACTTGCGGTTGGTGTCGTGATGACGGTGTTAAAGCCACTGCGCAGTAAGTCGATGGCCTCTCGCTGATGTGCCCATAGGTCGGTTATGCCCAACCGCTGAAACGCATCGGCTAATTCAGAGACAAACGGAGGGACCAAAGGCTCAGGTGATGCCCGGACAGCTGGAAGGACATGCCGATAGACAAGTTGTCCATCGTAATCCTGACTTCGCATCAGTTTTGAAAGCATCGCATCTGGGTCAAACACATACCATTCTAGAGGAACTAAAGAGGCTCTGCCGGCGTTACCAAGATATGGACACTCCTCTTCCACCCAGACCGGCGATCATCGCTGAATATGGTCCGGTTTTCACATTGCGAAACGTTGCGCGGATTCCCGGGGATTCAGGCACTTACCTCAACCTACGGAACCTAATTGGGAGGAATGAGGCATCCAATGCAAGCCGTGTGCAGATAGAAGTCCCTGTCCGAAAAGGTACCTTCCGTTTATACTACGCTCCTCTCAGCATTCATGGTCAGGGTTCGCTTGGCGAAGCATCCACGTTCAAAGATGTAACCTTTGTTGCAGGCGTTCCAATAGATGTCCTGTATGAATTCCACTCGTATCGCTTCACATACCGCAAGCCATGGAAAACGACAGCAGGTTGGCAGCTTGAGTTAGGCGGCACGATGAAGGTACGGGATGCGACTATCTCGTTGTCCCAGCCAACGGTCAGCGCGGCTAAAGCCAATATCGGATGGGTTCCCTTGGTTCACATTGCCGGTAAGAGGCAGCTCTCCCCGCGGAGCACGATGACATTTGATTTGGATGCCCTTGGCGGTGGCCCTGGACGGGCAATCGATCTCGGCGTGCGGGCAAATTACTTGATCAGCAATGACTACTCTGCAGGCATTGGTGTACGGACCATCGAAGGAGGCGCGGATTCTCCCCGTGTGTTCAATTTTGCTTGGTTCACGACACCCGTGCTGACATTTACTCGCCTTTTATAGAAGCGTTACGGCGGCGTTTCTTTCCGACCACAAACATCTGTTGAGAATCAACGCGTCGTTTGCGGGGACTGGGCCGTAGGCGCTCCCACTGTCCATCGGGTGTCAGCTGCCGTGCCTGCGCCGTATCAGACAGCATCGTCAGTAAGACCTGCTCGACAACATAGTGCTTGTGTCGTTCGAGTTCCACCGGAAAGACGACCTCGACACGGCGATCCAAATTCCGGGTCATCAGGTCAGCACTCCCCATCCACAATTGAGTGTCCCCGTGGTTGTGGAAGTAGTAGATTCGGGCATGTTCCAGGAACCGTCCAACGATTGAGATAACTCTAATATTCTCTGACCAACCATCGAGGCCCGGTACAAGACAGCAGATTCCTCGGACTATCAAATCAATCTGGACACCATGCCGGCTCGCATCGTAGAGCTCTCGAATCATTTCCTCATCAACCAAGGCATTCATCTGGAAGATAATTCTTGCCGTCCTGCCCTTACGGGCATGATGTGCTTCCCGCCGGATCATCTCGACCAAGCGCTCACGCAGGTTTAGCGGGGCCACCAGAAGTTTGCGGAATATCTTTTGTTTTGAATAGCCGGTGAGGACATTAAAGAGGTCGGAAACATCCGCACCAAGATCAGGATCCGCCGACATCAGCCCAAAGTCTGTATAAATACGTGCCGTCGTCGCGTTGTAGTTGCCCGTACCAAGATGAACAAATCGTCGAATACTGCCATCCGGGTTACGTCGCACAATCAGCAGAATTTTGGCATGCGTCTTCAAGCCAATGAGTCCATAGGCAACGTGAACGCCTGCTTCATCGAGGCGGCGTGCCCACGCGATGTTATTTTGTTCATCAAAACGGGCTTTTAGCTCAACGAGCACGGCAACCTGTGTATCAACATCACGCGCTTCCATCAGCGCCTGGACGATCGGAGACTTTGCCCCTACGCGGTACAAGGCTTGCTTGATGGCAAGGACATCTTGGTCACGTGCGGCTTCCTGCACGTATTGGATCACCGGGTTAAAGCTGTCATATGGGTGATGTAAGAGAACATCCTCACGGGCGACTAGCGAGAAGATTTCTTCTCCGCTGGTAAACAAGTCCGGGATTCTTGGGACATGTGGAGCATCTTTCAGTTCCGGGTATGGAAGCCCAACAAGCTCCATATAGGCCGAAACACCAAGCACTCCAGGCCCTGTTTCTGAACTGACAGCAACATTTCGGGCATCCATTTCCAAACCTTGGACAAGCAGTTGGCGAATGTGCACCGGCATTTCACTTGAAACTTCGAGACGAGTCACAAAACTGAAGTGTCGGCGTTCAATATCAGCAGTAACCGCCTGCATCAGGTCTTCTGCCTCCGCCTCACGGATTTCAACATCAGCATCGCGTGTAACCCGAAATGGATACGCTCCCGTTGCCACATATCCAGGGAAAAGCCTCCCGATGTGACTGGCCACAACATCCTCAAGCCAGACATACGTTGGTGAAAGACGGTCCCCTACTGTTAGCAATCTTGGGAGTGTGGCAGGAACCTTAACGCGTGCAAATCGCTCCATACCGTCGTCATCGAGCGTGACAGCAAGGTTTAAGGAGAGGCTCGAAATGTGCGGAAACGGATGCCCAGGGTCCACGGCAAGCGGTGTCAGAATTGGATAAATATGATCATCAAAGTAGGAAGACAGCGTTGCCTGCTCGTTTTCAGGGAGGCGGGCAACATCCATGACGCGAATTCCCTTGCTAGTCAGCTCATGAATGAGCTGCCGCCGGCATTGCTGTGCCCGCTCTACAAGTGTCGCCGTTTTGGAGCCAATTTTCTCAAGTGCTTCCGCAGGCGTAAGGCCGTCCGCCCCACGATCAACCATCCCCGTTGAGCGTTGCGCCTGTAGCGCAGACACTCGGACCATAAAAAATTCGTCGAGATTACTGCCAAAGATCGCAAGGAACTTAACCCGCTCCAATAATGGATGTCTGGTGTCAAACGCCTCATCCAAAACGCGGCAATTGAAGTCTAGCCACGACAGCTCCCGGTTCATATACGGCATCCGCACAACCGGTTCAAGTGCCGACTCGGCAACATCCAATGGAGAATCCATACGGTAGTGTACCAAAGGGTATTCAGTGTGCTTCCTCACGTGCAAGGTAAACTATGCGTCGATATGAGCCTCATTACAATTTCCGACCTGACGATGGAATACGGCCCGGACACGATTCTTGAAAATGTTTCCCTCTCGGTCGCTCGCGGCGAGCGGATTGGGATTGTTGGGCGAAATGGTGGTGGTAAAACCACGCTCCTGAAAGCGATACTCGGTATCGAACAGCCCGCAAGCGGCAACATTCACATCGCCAAAGGAATCCGCATAGGCTACTTGTCTCAGATTCAGTCCATTGATGAATCTCAAACGGTAATTCAGGCGGCGGAAGTTGCACTTTCGGCGGTAGCGGATGCGGAAACCGAGCTACGTAATGCAGAGAAAGCCCTCGCAGAAAATCCCACCGATGATGAGCTGACGGAGGCATTGGGAGCCGCTCAAGATCGTCATCAGTATCTTGGAGGACACTTTGCCGTTGATGGGCTACACGCATCCCTGAAAGCCCTTGGTTTCCCGGAATCTACCTGGGACAAACAGGTCGCAGTGCTTTCCGGTGGTGAAAAAACTCGCCTAGCAATGGCCCGCTTGCTGGCGACAAGCCCAGAGGTCCTGATTCTGGATGAACCAACTAACCACTTGGACATCAAAGCCATTGAGTGGCTTGAGAACTTCCTCGTACAGGTTCCCGGGGCTGTCCTCGTCGTCAGCCACGACCGCCGCTTCCTCGACCGGGTAACCAAGGCAACCTGGGAAGTGGATGTGCAGAGAGTTACCGTTTATGGATGTGCGTACAGTGAGTATCGCAAACGACGGGATGCCGAGCGACAACAGCAGCTTGATGAATACCTTAAACAGCAGGCTCATATTCAAAAAACCGAAGAGTACATCCGGCGAAACAAGGCCGGTCAGAACACCCGAAACGCGATGGGCCGTCAGAAGGTCCTGAATCGCTTAGACCGGATTGACCGCCCGATGGACGATGGTGCGATGATGCGTGCGGCTGTTGGAGATGCTGGTCGTAGCGGTTTAGATGTCGTGGTTGCGCAGAACCTCTGCAAGAGCTTTGGCGACCGGACGATTGTCCGGAATGCAAACTTTACGCTTCGTCGAGGAGACCGTGTCGGCGTTGTTGGCCCCAATGGTGCAGGGAAGACAACACTGATAAACATGCTCATCGGCGACGATGACATTGACTCAGGTCATATCCGTACGGGCCACGGCGTCAAGGTTGCGCACCATAAACAAGAGCAGGATGACTTCGGGGATGATGAATCTCTCCTCGATGCGTTTTACGATCGTGCTGGTCTGACAATTGCTGAATGCAGGACGCATTTGGCGAAGTTTCTCTTTACCGGTGAGGATGTCTTCAAGCCCGTCTCTGGTCTTTCTGGAGGCGAGCGTGCAAAGCTTGCGATGTCATTAATGGTATTGTCGCCGGCCAATCTTCTCATTTTGGATGAGCCAACGAACCACTTAGATGTGTTTTCATGTGATGCACTTGCGCAGTCACTGGCACGCTTTGCCGGCACGTTACTTGTCATCAGCCATGATCGTAGCCTGCTTGATGAGACGACAAACAAGACCCTCTACTTTGATGGAACAGGAAACGTATCGCTGTATGACATGCCGTATTCTGCGTGGCGCGATGCCGTTGCAGCGGCGGAGGCGCAGCCAGTACGAAAGAAAGGTACAGATCAGGTTGTTACGCAGCCTGCACAAAGTGCGCTTCAGCGTAGCCGCGACAAGCGAAAGTTACAAGCAAGGCTGGAGTCATTGGAAGCAAAGGTTGCAGAAACAGAAACGGAGCTGGCAACGATTGAGCAGCGGCTATCTGCTCCGGCGAGCCCGGACAGTGCAATCTCCGATGCAAAGCTGTACGAAAAAACTGTAAAAGCATTAGAGGAGCTGATGACTGAGTGGGAGCTTATGGCCGGTCAGATCGATGCACTAGATTAAACGCTTGCCGCTTGAACGCTGATTAGTTACGAGGCCAGCCCCAGTTATCCCACTCTACGTCAGCCTCGCGACGAAGTTGCCAATGCGTACGATGGCCTCTTCCAGAAGCTTTGGCGCCGTTGCGTAGCAGCAGCGAACATGTCCTGTCCCACCTGGGCCAAAGACATCGCCTGGAACGACAAGGACACGTTCTTCCTGAAGAAGACGCTCCGCAAAGGTGGAAGCATCGAGTCCGGTGTGCTCAACATTCGGGAACGCGTAGAAAGCCCCACCAGGGAGCTCACAAGGAACACCAACGCGGTTTAGCCCTGCCACGAACATACGCCTCCGCCGATCATAGTCATCGACCATGTCAGTGACATCCCGTTCGCCATTTCGGATGGCTTCGAGAGCAGCAATCTGTGAAGTAATTGGTGCGCAAAGCATGGTGTACTGATGGATTTTCATCATCGCTTCAATGATCTGCGCAGGAGCACAGACATATCCCACACGCCATCCAGTCATCGCATAGGCTTTGCTAAACCCGTTAAGTAGGATTGTCCGTTCTTTGGCACCGGCTAGAGATGGTACGCAAACGTGTGGAGCATCGTAGGACAAGCGGTCGTAAATTTCATCAGAAAGGATGTAAAGGTCATTTGAAATGGCAATATCTACGACATCCTGAAGTTCCTGACGTCCCATTACAGCGCCGGTTGGATTTGTAGGATAGCTGAGAAGGATTGCCTTGGTCTTTGGCGTGATGTAATCGGACAGATTATCTGCCTGAACCTTAAAGCCGTCGGCTGCACTTGTCGGCACGGGAACCGGAGTTCCTCCTGCGAACAACACACAAGGTGCATAGGAAACATAGCAAGGCTCTGGAACCAGAACCTCATCGCCAGGGTTTAGAATCGCCCGAAATGCTGCATCGAGTCCCTCGGACACGCCAACAGTAACGAGGACCTCATTGCGATGACAGTAATTTACGCCGTAGCGGCCTGCAATCTGTTGCCCAATGGCATCCCGCAGCTCCAAGAGACCATAGTTACTTGTGTAGGTCGTACGGCCCTGTTCAAGGCTATGAATGGCCGCTTCACGGACTCTCCAAGGAGTCACAAAATCCGGTTCTCCAACACCAAGGGAAATGACATCATCCAGCTCTGCAACAAGATCAAAGAACTTTCGAATACCAGATGCAGGCAAATTCGTGACCGTCGTAGATAAACTTTTCAAGGAGCTACCGCCAGACGCTCATCGTTACCAGGTCGTGCAAAAGCATCCCCCTCTTGTTTGTAGCACTTGAGGACAAATCGGGTGGCTGTGCCGCGAACACCATCGATTGTTGCCAGACGCTCGGCTACAAAGCTGGCGACATCCTGCATTGTTTGCCCGCGAACCACAACACGAAGGTCTTGCGATCCAGTGACCAGATGTACACTGACGACTTCAGGAAACTGTTTGATACGATCCGCAATACGATCATAGCCGTATCCACGTTCCGGTTGAACAGCAAGATCGATAAAGCTCTCAACTGCTGGAGTTGTTACAACATCCCACTTTATACGCGTCCGGTATCCAGCAATGACGCCAAGTGCTTCCAGACGAGCCCGTATTTCAATGACGGTGTCTAATTCGCATCCAAGCATAGACGCAAGTTGACCATCGGATAGGCGTGCATTTCCCTC
>Ga0114971_10000228_pt1 | contig 36133 bp, 33 predicted proteins | sample M_140625_MF_Meta_FD_87320 | JGI IMG/M metagenome (GOLD analysis project Ga0114971, IMG submission 87320) | Freshwater microbial communities from Lake Montjoie, Canada to study carbon cycling - M_140625_MF_MetaG | ecosystem: Environmental > Aquatic > Freshwater > Lake | place: Lake Montjoie... | reverse complement strand
TTATTTAATTCAGTAAACTCTAAGAATTCTACAGCTCTATCATAGTAATAATTATTTCTATAAGTATACCTTACATAATATCCGGGATCTACAATTTGTCTATAATAATCTGGATGAATTATCATAAGCAACTCTTTTAATTTATCTGTATCTTTAGCATCATATAATTTTTTTATATAATCAAGTAAGAATCTACCACCTAACCCAATTAATGTATTTATATAAGGTCTTCTTCCTTGTTGAACATTCACTACAATTGCTGCTACTTCTGCTTCTAAATCAGCTATAGCTGCCTCTTCTTGGTCGACGTCTACACCCAATACTCGTTGTTTCTCTACTACTTCTTTTCTTTTGACAATATCTTGTTCCTTCTCTTTATGTTTACTCAATTCATCAGCAAATTTAACCTTTACAAGGTCATCAATAAAGTCTTTATATTTCAGCGAGTCCTCGGGTCTCAATAAAGTAGTATTAATCACTCCCAATATTTTTTCACATTCAGTAGGAGTAATCGTTTTTGAAGAAGAAAACATAGATTTTGGAGCCACCTCTCTAAAAACGGCCTCCTCTCTAAAAGTATCGGTAGCACCACATAGTTGAGAAAAATCTTCAAAATAATCGAAAGTCTTATAAGAAGGGATAGTCTCTTTATTAGCACCTCCCAACATTTCTTTTTTATTTTTTTTTGAATACTGTTTATTTTCGGGAACTATTCTTATTTTTTTAGTTGGATAAGACATTATTATTTATTCTATTTTAATATTATTATATTATTTATTCCCGAGTATAACTATTTTATAAGAAAAGAAACATCAGTAAATATTATCAATGAAACATACATAAATAGTATTACACAAACATAAAGTATAATGTATATACTATTAGTATTTCTGGTTTCAACTTCAGCTTTTACGCTAAATAGATATATTCGAATGAATTCCGATCAAAGCGTTGTAGCTTTGAAAAATAGCTACAAATTGAAGGAGCTCTCTTATCCATCTCTACTAAAAAAAATGGATAATCATGAAATATCAAAAATATATATATCACCTTCGTATGATAGTGTCATATCTGAAGATATTGAGAAAATAATGGATCCACTAGAAGATTATCAAAGTACAAAATTTTTGCCTGTCATGACAAATAATTTGATAGAATATACTGTTAAAAATAACGTAGAAATAGAAATGATAAAATTACAAGACCCAAATCCATTTCAAGTAGCATCAGGAGAAATAATTTCTTTTATTAATGGATATATTATCCCTTTTTTAGTATTCTCTTTTTTATTCTCTTTTATTCGATCTCTCTTTCTTTTTGGAGGCGCTAATAGAAATGGTGGAGGAATGCCAAATATTCCAGGATTATCTGGAATGGGTAAATTGGATATGGAAAAAGCTCAAAAAGAAATGAAACTAGCGAATATTACAATAAATAGTTTTGCTGGTAGTCCCGAAATATTTGAAGAATGTACCGAAGTAGTTTCCTATTTGAAGAATGGAACGATATACAAAAATGCTGGAGCCGAAATCCCCAAAGGCATTCTTTTGGAAGGACCACCTGGAACGGGTAAAACTTTATTGGCTAAAGCAATTGCTAGCGAAGCAGATGCCAAGTTTTTATCTGTCTCAGCGAGCGAATTTGTCGAAGTCTTTGTGGGTGTAGGAGCATCTAAGATTCGTTCCTTATTTCAGCAAGCAAGACAGAATAAACCGTGTATTATTTTTATCGACGAGATAGATTCTATTGGACGACAGCGTGGAGCAGGAATTAATATGGCTAACGATGAAAGAGAACAAACCTTGAATCAGTTACTAGCCGAAATGGATGGATTTGAAAGTAACGAAGGTGTCTTGGTTATTGCCGCAACCAATCGCAAAGATGTGTTGGATTCCGCTCTTTTAAGACCAGGAAGATTTGATAGAATGATTACAGTTGCCTTGCCTGATAAAAACTCTAGGAGAGATATTCTAGACGTTCATTCACAAAATAAACGGTTGTCACCAACAGTGAATCTAGAGTTAGTTGCCGAATTAACCTCTGGGTTTTCCGGAGCACAATTGAAGAACTTGCTGAATGAAGCCGCTATTTATGCTGCTAGAAATGGAGAAACAGTCATTACTAATTCTTACTTATTAGAGGCTCTAGATAAGTTAGTAGTAGGATTGACAAGAAAAATCGATACTAGGAGCAACGATTCTAGGCAACGAATCGCCATACATGAAACCGGACATGCTTTGTTATGTAGTCTATTTAAGGAATATTTCACATTGAACAAGGTAACTATTCAAAGCACCTATAATGGAGCCGGAGGATATACCCTGTTTAATGAATATCAAAATATTACCGAAAGTGGTTTATATACAAAGAATTTGTTAAAGAAACGTCTAATCGTTGCTATGGGTGGAAAAGCAGCTGAAACTATTTTTTACGGAGAAGAGTATGTTTCAGTTGGAGCCGTTCAAGATTTGAAGCAAGCTAATTCAATGGCACAAAGAATGATAGGCAATTATGGTATGGGAAAAGTATTAGAACCATTCTATAATGATAACATAGATAGCGATAGAAATCCGTTTTTAGGAAGAACTTTGGGAAATGGTGATAAATATTCAGAAAAAACCAAAGAAATAATGGATTCAGAATCATTAGAATTAGTAAGAAATGCGTATGATGAAGCAAAAAGGCTTTTGAATGAAAATCGTGAGCTTATGGATTCTATTGTCGAAACCTTGTTAGAAAAAAATACATTGGTTTCACAAGAATTTGATGATATTATCGAGAATTATAGGTCAACAAAGCTATAGATATAGATATAGATATAGATCTAGAGTATATTATCATATAAAATTGATTAATAAATCAATTAAATACAATATAATAATATACAACAAAGAGATGGTGAAGATTTGCCCCAGTACCTATTCAAAAGAAGATGATGATAAATTTAAAGAACATTTCTCAGTATTCCCATTTCCTCTAAGCGCTTTTCAAAAACATGCTATTGAGGCCATTGTTGAAGGGCAACATACTCTTGTTTGCGCTGCAACCGGTTCTGGAAAAACTCTCCCTAGTGAATTCGCTATCCAATATTTTGTAGGAAAAGGGAAAAAACTCATTTATACATCACCCATTAAAGCACTCAGCAATCAAAAATATTATGATTTTAGTAAACAATATCCCCATATCTCTTTTGGTCTTCTTACTGGAGATGTCAAGGTGAATCCCGAGGCCGATGTCATCATTATGACTGCCGAGATTCTTCAGAACACTCTTTATCGAAAGAGACATGGACTCGCAAGTGAAGCCCTTCTCTTATTTAATATGGATTTCGATAATGAACTAGCTTGTGTTGTTCACGACGAGGTTCATAGTATTAATGATCCAGAGCGCGGACATGTTTGGGAATCCATTTTGATGTTATTACCTGCGCACGTACAAAATGTTATGCTTTCAGCTACTCTGGATAGTCCAGAACGATTTGCCAGTTGGTGTGAAAACAATGGCTCTGGAACGAAGCAAGTATATTTGACTAGTCTGAAACAACGAGTAGTCCCACTGATTCATTATTCGTTCCTCTGTTCTAGCAATAGTATTTTTAAAATTGTAAAAGACAAAGAGTTGGAGAAACAAATTCGAGAGGTCATTGGAAAGCCCTTTGTTCTTCAAAATGACAAGGGAGTCTTTCAAGACTTGTGTTATACCAAGATGAAGAAAATGACATCACTCTTCGAGCAAAAACAAGTTTATATGAAGCGTTCTTTTGTTTTGAACCAAGCATGTACTTATATGGTCCAGAATAATTTATTGCCAGCAGTCTGTTTTATTTTGTCAAGAAAGCAAATAGAAATTGCCGCCAAAGAGGTTACAGTCCCACTATTAGAAGATGACTCCAAAGTGGGATATACTATTAAAAAGGAATGCGAACAGATTTTACGAGCAAAAATCCCCAATTTCAAAGAATATATGGAACTTCCAGAGTATGTTACTATGGTGTCTCTTTTGGAAAAAGGGATCGCCACTCATCACTCGGGTACACTGCCTATTTTAAAAGAAATTGTCGAGCTATTGTTTGCCAAAGGATATATTAAACTTCTCTTTGCCACGGAAACCTTTTCATGTGGTCTCAATATGCCAATTAAGACTACCCTCTTTACAGACGTGAATAAATTTGACGGCACGAATAATCGTGTTCTATATAGTCACGAGTATACGCAAATGGCTGGTCGGGCAGGACGAAGAGGCATTGATACAGTGGGTCATGTTATTCATTTGAATAATTTATTCAAACCGATTGATATGACAGAATATAAAAAGATGATGTCTGGGAAACCGCAAAAGTTGGTGAGTAAGTTTAAGATTTCTTATCATTTAGTATTGAATCTGATGGCTTCTTCGGATGGAACCGATTTCGTGAAGAATAGCATGATCCAACAAGATATCGAAGCTGAAATAAAAGAATATGAGATTATGGAAACAAAGCTAAGAGAGGATTTAGAAAAACATTCGTTGGACCATGTTATTAGTCCAAAAGAATCCGTGGCAAGATATAATGACTGTCTACATGAAGTCCACTTTTTGGTGAATAAAAAAAAGAAGGATATGGAAAAAGAAATAAAAGAGTTAGAGGAGACATATCCCAGTATCAAAGAAGATTTATCCATGTTGAAAATGTATAATGTTATTGATGTAGATTATCGAGAACTTCTTTATCAGAAAATGTGCTCGGAACAATTTCTTGATAGGGAAGTCCAAGTAGTGAGCGATTTCTTAGAAAAAGATGACTTTATTGATGTCAAAACGAAAAAGCCCACTTTGAAAGGAGTCTTAGCATCTGGACTCAGGGAAGTCCATTGTTTAACCTTTTCCAAACTATTAGAAGAAGGGGACTTGGATAAGCTATCTACAAACCAATTGGTGGCTATGTTCAGTTGTTTCACTAATGTTACTGTAAGTGAGGACTTACAAACTATCAAGGTCCCGGCTATGATGAAAAAAATTGTGGAGATGTATGAATATTATCAAGACTTTGAATCAACTACGCAAGTAAGCACTGGGGAAAATTATACAATTCACTACGATTTAATGGAATATACCGCCAGATGGTGTTCGGCTGAAACAGCAGAAGAGTGTAAGCTGGTTCTACAGACATTGGAACAAGAAAAGACGATTTTCTTGGGAGAGTTTATCAAAGCCATTTTGAAAATCAATAATATATCTTCTGAAATGGAAAAGATGGCGGAGCATTTGGGGAATATGAGTTTGCTTGAGAAGCTGAAAGAGATTCCCTTGAAAACCTTGAAATTTGTTGCTACCAACCAATCTCTATATATTTAGAAAAGCATTTGAATATATTATAAAAAAATTGAACCTATTTATTTTTGTTATTCATTTGTATAACAAGAATCAGCAACATGTCGCAACAAGCAATTGAATCAGTTTTCCACTTGGCAGAAGAATCGATGGCTGCCTCGATGCACACAGTATCCATAGGACATGGTGTAGTCCAATTATATAAACAGCAAGATTTTACGGCAACGGGCGCCGGGGTTGACGTCGAGACAAACGAGCCGTTCACGTGGACTCTTTTGAACGACGGTCATGGCTCAAATACAATTATTCATAAAATTCGCGGTATTATTACCGAGCAAGATTCATTGAGTCCTACCTTCTTCATGAACCAACCAAATCCCTGCGCTGCTTTACAAAACGAGTTGTGTCAGGTCCATCTTGGACGTGAAGAGTCGGGTGCTACAGGAATTCTTACAAAAATCTACAAAAATAGAGGAGTCGTTTATAGTGTCGGAGATTCCTTTGCCACCGTCCTGAAAAACGGCGTGCCTATTTGGCGAAATACACTTCATAAGTGGGAGAATCTAGAAGAGCGAACCAGATTGCTTAAAATGAACCCCAGAATTCAAGTAGAACGTAGCGCTAACATAAAAATCCTTTCTCAGGACACAATGTGCGGCATGGAATCGTCTTATATCAAGTTCCCTTACTTTGGCAACCTTTATAAAAAACTAGCTCTTTCACAAGCCTTCGGTCACGATAATATTACCGGGATTGCCCCAGATACATTTACATTCGACATTGAGCCCGGACAAGAATATAAAATTATAAAAACCAGCGATGGATGCAGCGATATGTTTATAGACAATGGCGAAGACATGCCGACAATTTACGCTATGAGTCATGAAGAGATTCTCCACTATTTCGAAGCCAAATGGAAACAAGAATGGTATCAAGTATGGGAGGACAAACCCACTGTTAAGTTTCACGCTACACGATTCACAAAACCAAATGAAATGGATGATATCTCATGTATTGTAGTAAAAATCGAACCCAATATGTAAATAAAAAATTTTATATCCTATTATTTAATTATTCCTATATTTTTATTGATATAAAAAATATATTTTACAATAATAATAATTATATTTTTGACATTGAAAGTGTCACATCTTGCGCTGATACCATTCAGGTTTCTCACGACGTTTATTCCAACTCGCGATGCGTTGTTTTTCTTCAGACATATAATAGTTTCTATAAGATTCGACTGGATCTTCCGTTTTGTATTCTACAGGCATTGCTAGAGCGAACGGGGTTAATCCCTCCTCCTCAAATTTATCATCTCCTGGCATGTTTTCTCTCAATAATAGAGCCATCACATAAGATTTGTGAAGTTTCGTTTCGGGGTGTTCATACCGAAATCTCCATTCTTCGTGAAGCTCTTCGACCAAATCCAGTACCCACAAAAAGTTCGCTTTGGATTTCCGACACCAAATAGTAACAGGATGGTTTTTATGGGCAAGTTTATATATTCGCCCATTCACTTCATCTTCAGGGTCCAAGATTCTCTTTGCCGAACAAAGCATCTGTACTGCTTCCAATAATATTTTACTAACATGTTTATCCATCATATACTGAGCGATTTCGCGCTGGATGAGTGATAGAATAAATAGATTCATGATTGTTGAAAAGTTCTTTATACATGTAAAAACCAGCAATTTTCTAACATCAATTTTTTTATAAATACTTATTGAAGACCTTCCCGGGGTCCATTGTAATCGCATGCTCTTATAAATTAAGATTTCCTATTTCAAGGTTGTTACCATATATGGTCTCGCAAATAAAAAGTGTTATAACATATAGGGGGTCGTCGCCCGAAGGGCGTTTCTTTAAGTAGGAAAAAGGAATATATCTATTTTTTGTTATTCTGGGGTCCAAAAGTAAATTGGAAAAACTTTTTTGGACATTTATTTTTGTCCATTTTTATATTCCTGGGAGACTTTTGGCCGAAAACTTGTTTTAAGAAAACCGTCCAGAGCATAATGCTCTAAATTCCAAAATTATCATTCAAATTTTGTTATTGTAACTTTTTATTCTTTTTTCAAAAAAGAATTTAGGAAACTTTTCTGTCAACATATATATACTGACAAATGTTGACAAAAATGTTGACAAAAAAGTTACCAAAAATTGACAAAAACTTTTATTGTGAAAAATGTGACTATACATGCTGTAAAACAAGCCTATGGGACAAACATAAATTAACATCAAAACATAAATTAATGGTTTCGGAAACAAAAAGTTTCCAAAAAATGTATCAGTGTGAATGTGGGAAATCATATACACATAGACAAAGCTTAAGCGTTCATAAAAAGAAATGTACAATGTATGAAAATTCGATAGAAAAAATAGAAGAAAAATATGAGGATTACTCTTACCCCACCCAAACCAATTCATCCTCGGAATCTCATTTGACGAATGTAATACTTGATTTAGTTAAACAAAATCAAGAATTTAAGGATCTCATAGTAGAGCAGAATAAGCAAATGATGGAAATGGTGAAAGAAGGAAAGATCATTAACAACACGACGAACAATAATAAATTCAATTTGAATATTTTCTTGAATGAGAAGTGTAAGGATGCCATGAATATCATGGATTTCGCCAATTCATTGGATATTAAATTGAAAGAGCTGGAAGATGTAGGAACGCTTGGTTATGCTACTGGCATCAGTAATATTATTGTTCGTGGGTTAAACGAATTAGACATCTATAAGAGACCCATTCACTGTAGTGATTTGAAGAGAGAATCCATGCACGTAAAAGATCAGAATATGTGGATACTAGATAAAGAGAAAACCCTATTAGAAACTGCCATTAAACGCGTAGCAAGAAAAAATATTTTAAAAGTACAAGATTGGAAACAGGCAAATCCGGAATATGCCGAAATTAATTCCAAGACCATGGATAAATATGGACAGATTCTTATTGAAGCCACTGGGTCTTTTGAAGCAGATGAAAAAGAAAGAGACATGAATAAAATTATTCGAAATATTGCCAAAGAAGTGATTATCGAGAAAATATAGATTATAGATTATTTTATACCAATTGTAATCGAATCTTCTTCTTAAACTTGTCTTCATTATGAAACAAGTATACTTTGAAACAACATAACTGGTAATTATCTACATTTTCCCGAGTAGTTACACGAGATGTTAGTTTTAAATCTGGCAAATAAACAATAATCTGATACAGACCATCATTTCTCTCCATTTTATCAAAGATATAACCCTCGTATATTTTCTCTGACCCGATAATCTCCGGATGCTGGTAACAATAATCCAGTAATGTACAATCATTTTGAACCTTTCTGATAGAACGCATCGTCGTATTAATATAGTCTAGGTCTTGAAGCCATGTAGTATAGAATACAGCGGAATGTTCGGATAGATCTATTAACCCTTTATTTTTTTGGAATTGAATCATATTAAGCAAATCCACTAGACGACGAATCGGGGATGTCATATGTACGTAGGCATCCATTTCTAATAAATCGTGTCTCAACGGGGAATGCTCTGTTTTACTAACATCGATATACTGCCCCGAAGAACTATTCCAAATTTTGATAAACTTTTGAACGTCTTCGGGCAAACTTTCAGGAATATTCACTATATGTTTTACTAGAGTAGAGCGAAAGATACCATTTCCCTGATCCAAAAATTCTTTGGCACAATGAAAGTTCATGAAAATCATGAGATAGCATACTACCTCATGGCTATTACGCACATTATTAATATATTTATATTTTTTAGATAGTTTCCAAGCAGTTTCCAGAAGTGTTTGATAATCAGGAAATCCCAATAATTCAGGTTCTTCATAACTGAAGTTTCGAAATACTCTAATCATAGCATTGGACCAAGATATATTTATAATATTCCCTGTTTCGTCATCCATGAAAATATCCATAACAAGTGCTATACGGGTATTTCCAGATTGAAGACTACAAAGACAATCAGAGAGAATAGTCGGCAACATAGGACGTTTTCTATCAGGCAAATAAATAGTAGAAATACGCTTTGAAAAAGAGTTCCACAAATTAAGAACATCTAACCAAACTGTAACATTAGAAATATAAATGCTAAGAAGCGTAGTTCCTGGCTCCGGATTCTTAATGCTGAATCCATCGTCAAAATCTAAACTTTTTGCCGGATCAATCGTAAATACTGTATAACTCTTGGTTCTGTCTTCTATCGCGGGATATTTTTTGAGAATCCCTTGTATAAATGAATCATGAGATGAACCGCCCAATTTAAGTGCCTTGGAAGCGTCCTTGGTAAATTTTTGAATAGATGCGTTCAGGCTTTTACAGTATAACTGATACTCATAAAAGTTATCTAGGACATCAATAGCACCAATCACTTGACTAACCAGAGCTACAGGATGTTTATCAGTCCATTCTACAACACGAATAGTGACATACAGATTGGTAAACACTTTAGAAAACCCAATTTGCTTCATTTCATAAGGCACTAAGAAGGCAGGTAACCGCATATCGTCAGGCATACATTTATACAAAAGTTTACCATTTTTGTGTCGTCCATATGTCTTTGTCCCAGATAAAATAAGGACTGCAGGAATAGATTCACAAATTCGAATACAGGAATGTTTCACCATGGGAATCTTACAATCATCCAAAGAAAACACATCATTGGTGAATAATTTGTGGTCTAGAGGATTTAGTTCCGGAATATCCACCGCTGTTAGGTCTGTCATTTGGTAAAAGACCCACGAACTATACCGTCGATCATTTACATGAACTTTATATGTAGTCATCTTAGAAGACTATATATAATACTATTTATTATCATTCTACAACATATTCATAAGTTAGAATCAATTTTTATCTTTTTTCATTTACATTTTACTAATAGTCGTCAATAAATACACAAAGGACGCCCCACCTAGAAACATCATCATATACCAGATCATCTCTTTCTGTGAATAAAGTGATATATCCTGATTACTTGTATAAGGTGCTATTTTTGACGTTTTCTTTATTATATGATTTTTACTAGTAATACTAGTATTTGATAAAGATTTTTTCAACACGGAATCATATATAGTTGGTATATCTTCATCTTCATTTCTCTCAGCAAAATAAGATAAGATATCTTCTTTAAATTCATCGGAAAAGGATTTACTAGGAACAATAATTCCATCTTTATTGTAATCTATATGGAGTTCTGGGTCGTAATTATGGCGAATAAGAACTTCCCATCGCTCAGAATAGTTCCTATTTTTCTTTGAACCATGGTAATGATGACGAATTACACCAGGGATATAACCTAACCGCAATCCGTATGCTCTTTTTTGAAACTCTGTTGCCGTTTGTTTATAACCATCGCTATATTTATCATTAGCAGTCTTATCAACATGTCCAATGAGACTAAGAGACATAACATGGTCTCCAGAACCCAAAATTCCCTGATCGAATAGACCTTTCATTTTATCATATGCTTTTCTAGTACAAGCCCAAGCATATCCAGGGTGCCAAAAGTCTGGTCCAGCGTTAATATATGGTTTTTGTTTTGAATACTGATATCCAAAACTAGAAAACATTTTCATAGTATTCTTATGAAGATCCATATCTACGCAATGGCTAAATAGTTGAACGATATCCTTTGATCCGTTCAACACTTTCAACGTATCGGCCGCCCAATTTGCGTTTTCAAATTCTAAATCGGCATCAATCCATGCAACCGCTTTCCAATTAGATGGAAGCAACTTATCAATACCAACATTGATCATATTTTCCTTATGCCATAACGGAACCTTTGTCCTCAATTGTAAATGTCGAGGATTCTTGGCATCTGTTACCAAAAATTTCTGTTTTCCATAAGCTAGTTCAACCACATATAATATTACATTTTTTTCATCCGACTCCATTCTTTTCATAAACTCCTTCATTAAAATATAACGAATTGCGTATAAACAAGGATTGGATATCACGGCGACCACGTGAAGTTTTTTTTCGACCGGGTCATTATTTGTAATAGCTTCTTTAATGTCATTTCTATTATAAGTAATATGGTCTATTTCAATGTTGTTTATAACAGTCATATTTTATATTTTATAGTATAGTATATTTATATCATATATTTTTAAATATATTTAGAGTAGAATTGTATTTTAGTAAATAAACATTGTATAGTTTATTGTAAATAGTATTTTATCAAAGCGGTATAAATACTTGCGTCTCAGATACTTGTGAGGGAGGTACTTTATCTATCATTAATATACGGTTAATTACATTATATTCAATGCTATATTGTTTATTAGGTCGAATGATAGGTTCTTTAACCTCCAAGGTTGTGTTGGTGGCAACCAATCCCTGTTTGTATTTTTGTATATTACTACAAAGATTAATATTGATAGGATTCTCCATCTTATTATATTGGTATATCTGTTTATTATCTTTACATTGATGTAAACTGGCTTGGAGCTTTAAAAGAATTTCATCACAATACTTATTATTTGTGGGATCCATAATTTTTATTATTTATATAATAAGGTTTATATTGTTTTAATTACAATTCTGATTCTTGAGTTTCTGAATGTATATTAGTAGATTCTTCTTTTTCTTTATTCAAGACTTCTACGTTCATTTTTTGAGCTCTATCCCTCTTGACATTTTGAAGCTGTAAGATATGCATTCCTACTTGTGGAAGAATAGAAATATTATTCATATAGGTCCTATATTTGAACGAAGAAATAGATGAATTTTTAGAAAACTTGATACTATACCACCAATAAGGAGGAATATGAACGGTTTTCCCTGCCGAAACTGTAATATCTAAACATTTCATTTTATCAAAGTCAGCAGAAAACTCTGGTTGAACGGACCATGGATTTACAGGCGAACGAAACTCAAAATTTTCATAATCATAACAAGGTTGTAAATATTTGGAATTTACAGGAGGAGATAATTTAATCCGAACGGTTCCCTGTGTCACTAGATAATAATTTCGATAATTAATGTGATATCGAAATGGAGTACATGTTCCAGCAGATCCAATTAATACATCATAATTACAGTTAGAAACCATATAAGGTCTCAAGAATTCATCATTGTATTGAAGATGTTTAATAACACCGGTTTCTTGTAAAAATTCTTGATTGGCTTCGCTAAAATAATGGGATTCTTTGTCTTCTTCTAATAACTTGGATACAGCGTGAAGAGGTAATGTAACATAAATTTCTTGTGTAGAAAAATCTGTATCATTCGTATTACGAACCTTCATTTCAAAAGCCTTATAAGTTTCTTGTAAAGCTGACATACAGGTGGTTTCTAAAATGCGCACATTATCAAAGTCGAAAAAAACGGGTTGCTTAATATCGCAAATATCTTCTAGTCGGTCTTTTGACGGTTTTACATCAATTTCTAATATTTCATAATCATTGCTGGTTTTTGTATGAAAATGGATATGGATGTATAAAAAAAGTATCATACAAAAGATCAAAAATCCATAAATAATCTGCATCTTACTAACCAAGTAGAGTAAAATCTAAGAAATTATACGGATTTTATTCATTATCAATCTTGGGTGCTATAAAGAACTGAATATAACTCTCTCCAGTTAGATCATATTTAATTCTCATAGGAAATTCTTTACTGATAGAAAACTCGATTTCCTGGGATAGCTTGGAACTCAAGCATAATTTATGTATATTATGTAAACTATAGTAGTTTGAAATAGAATCTCCTTCATTGATGCTAAATTCATTCAGGTCATCAATGGGAATCTTCACATGCATCTCTCCATCCGTTCCAGAAGAACCCATAGTAATCTCTTCCTCGGAACAATGGACGTTCATAGTATCTCCAAAAAGCATCAATTCGCACACAATATCAGTGACTTTTTTAGAGTTCATGGAAAACTCTGCGTCGTAATCAATATCGGGTACACATAATAATTCACAGTCAAACTCGACTAAAGGAATCGTAAAATATTTATTGGATTCTACCGCCTTCTTTTGATTTTTGGCTGGAACATCTCCAACAAGCAGGTCAATATTCACTTTTTCTACGTCATCTCCCTGATAATGAAGGACGATAGATTGTGTTTCGGTACAAATAGCGAGGATACTCTGGAAAATAGTTGTTGGAATACAGATACAATTGCTGTCACCTTCTTGAAGCTCGTATACAGAGAACCAGCTTGCTTTGATGTGAATCTCAAAGAGACAAATATGGCACTTGTCCATACCCTGAATATACATGAAGTCTTCTTTGAAAGAGATGTTAACAGCATGGGAGCAGTTTTTTAGAAGTTGAAAGATGGCAATAAAGACATCCTTTTTAGATTGTTCTGAAACAATTAGCCTCATGGTTTATGCTATTTATAGCGTATTGTCTTTATTTTAGTAAAGGATATCAATTATTTTTATAATAAAATATAAAAATAGTTCTTAGAAAAATAACATACCTAAATTATCAATCATAATAGGATCTTGAATATAAAAATGATGTTCCACAGTATACCTTTCAAAGAGATCATTGTCATTGTTGTTATTACAAATCGTTTTATTCACGGGTCTCAAAAAATGATGATAAAATGTGGAAGCTACGATTAAGAACGGTAGCCATATAATAAGATTCATTTATTATATAGACTATGAAGAAAGGTTTATATTAGTTTACTTATAGTTTTCTTACTAGTGCGTATGTTGACTTCTTTAATCAATTTAATTTGATCCTCGGGTGATACATGTGGCAACATTCTATATAATTGTGCTATGATATTACTAGGATCCAATGTTTCGCAAATGAGATTGTTGACTACCATTTTACTGTGAGTTTCCAATAAAACATTGTATAAGGTCTCGCCCTTATATGCTACTTTGCTAACACCATGGAATCTTCCAACAAACATACAGGAAGGAATCATTTCGCCTTCGAATAGAAGTAAATGGTTTTTACTGATAACAGTTCTTTCACTAGGATAGTTCTTTCCTAGACTATTCTTTTCAAATACCACCAAGTACTTGTCTTGGGTAATCGTCTTTGTGATAGCCACAATCTTTTTATTGCGGATAGTATGTACCTTAGGATTGATTTTATCAATTGGAACAAGTCCTTGATTTGTAGTAATTGGCGTTCCAGCTGGAAAGCAGACATTTGATGTAGGGATAGAAGAGCCAGTTCCAGTTCCAGAACCAGTTCCAGAGCCAGTTCCAGAGCCAGTGCCAGTTCCAGTTCCAGAGCCAGTTCCAGTTCCAGAGCCAGATCCAGATCCAGATCCAGAATCAGGACTATCTGGTATTGAATATGAAATAGTATTAAAATATTTATCTATACTACTTGTATCAACAGCTGAATTCCATACCTGTGCCTCTTTATAAATACTATTTATATTATTTTTATTATTGAACACAGTTGTTCCCTGTAATGTAGGTAATATATTTGATGGATTTCCTGGTGTAGGCTGGTGCTCAAAATATACCATAGATAAACTATTACAATTAAGAAAAGCCGAAGTACCAATATAACTAACACTATTAGGAATAGTTATTGTTGTTAAAGAACTACAGGATCTAAAACAATAAGGACCAATACGAGTAACACTATTGGGGATAGTTATTGTTGTTAAAGAAGTACAACCGTCAAAAAGACCAGTTAACATATTAGTAACGCTACTAGGAATATTTATTGTTGTTAAAGAAGTACATAATTGAAAAGCTGTACCCCCAATATAACTAACACCATTGGCAATATTTACTGTTGTTAAATATCTACAGGCGACAAAAGCATAATCACCAATACTAGTAACACTACCAGGAATATCTATTGTTGTTAAATCTTCGCACCCAGAAAAAGCATAACGACCAATACTAGTAACACTATTAGGAATAGTTACGCTATTCAATCTCACACACCGATAAAAAGCATAATTACCAATACTAGTAACACTAGTAGGAATAGTTACACTTGTTAAATAATAACACGTGCCAAAGGCAAAATCACCTATACTGGTTACAGTATTTGGAATAGTTATACTAGTTAATCCAACACATCCTTCAAAAGCATTAGCGCCAATGCTTATGAGATTAGTAGGAAGAGTAATATTGGTTAAATTTTCATAGTTTTTAAAAGAGTTGTCACCAATACTAGTAACAGAATATTCTCCATTAACTAAAGATGGAATAGTAACACTAGTACCATTTAAACTACTTCCTGGCGTAAACCCTTTACATGTAGCAGTATTATTAGAATTTAAGGAAAAATCTAAACTATAATCTGTTAACGCATAAGTATAAATACTCATTGTTATATTTATTACCAATAAAATATAATTTAATAATAAATCAATTGTATTTATATTATTACAATCTGTATATAGAATTAAAATAAATCAATACACCATACTCTAGGGATAAAAAATTATACTATTTTATATAAATGCCTATCAACAAAAAATGTTACAGATTTGCCAAAAAGGAATTTCAAGAGGAAGGGCTCTTAGATAATTGTGTAGATGCTACTTATATTATTCACCTAGAATCTGACGTAGAAAGAATGGACCAGGTCATCCAACAATTAGATACATTTCATCCAACAAAAACAGTCTATATTATGTATAATAAAGGGTTTGCCAATTGTGAAAAAGGTTTACATGAAAACACACCACCCATAGATCTTGTAGATGCGTTTTTAACAGTGTTTAAAGACGCTAAAGAAAAAGGATATAACAATATTTTGGTCCTAGAGGACGATTTCATGTTTGACGACTCTATACGAGACCCCAAAATTACACAAAATATATCCGATTTTTTACAAAAACATTACAATCAATCCTTTATCTATCTGCTTGGTTGTCTTCCAATGATACAACTACCCTATTCTTATAAACATAGAATTGCTTTATGTAAGGCAGGAACCCATGCAGTTATTTACCCTCCATTATTTCGAGAAAAAGTCTTATCTATAGATCAAACGACGATTATAGATTGGGACGTATACACTAATGTATATTGTAGACAATACATGTATAATCAGCCTCTATGCTATCAACTTTTTCCACAGACAGATAATCAAAAACATTGGTTTCATGTACCTGGATTCAGTGAACTTTTTGCTTATTCTCGAAGCATGTTACAGCTCGATAAAAGTGTAGAGCCCGGATACTCTTTTTTTTATGGATTTATTTCTCACATGGTATTGGTAATATTAATATTGTTGTTAGTTATTTCTTTTAGAGTTCATCTTCTGTTATCTATCATTTCCTAGTCGATCATTTTAATTCGTTGTTTAATCTTCATCTGAGTTTCTTTATTCAAACATGAAAAAATAACAGTCAATAGTTTTCCAAAAATAAATCCCGATTGATAAATATTACATAAGGAAATGTGATCCGTAAAATCCGTTGCCAAAGAAAGACCTTTAATAAATACATAATGCTTATCAATATCAAGCAAAGACATAGATTTCAAATTGATATGTAGTGTGGAAACAGATGGATACTTCTCTAACACTTTTTGAATAGTATTGGTAATATATTGAATCAAGGTAGGATATGTTTGTTCACACGCAATCAGTTTAAAAAACTTGAAATCAATAGCAACTTCATTTTCATTGGCTATCTTACAAAAATTCTCAAGAATTTCTTTCATATCAAGCTTCTTCCTTCCATGTTTCATATCTTTGTATAAAAGTTCAATGGTATTAAAATACTGTATTATTTGTGTATTATTCATTTGTATAATAATAATATAAATTTGTATTTATATTATTACTTAATTATAACTTAATTGGCAGAAACACTTGTTGATTCATCATCATCAAATGATTCTAGTTCTAATTGAACTGCCCCCTTCAAAGAAATAGGGTGCTCTAAAAATGTAGTAGAGGTTGATACTGATGAAGTATTATTGAATACAGCGCCAATCAATTTTTGGTTGGTTTCCATAGTAAACATTTGGAGCTTGGATAAAGATGTCTTTACTTCAAATAGTTCACTTTGTAAAGAAATAATGATTTCCTTTAATGTGTCAATTTCTTCATCATAATTGTTATTAGTATTAGTATTATTATCATTTGTCTCTATATTTTCAGAGGGAGCCAAAATATACTTCTCTAATTGTTCGATTCTATCGACAATGTTGGTAAAAACAGCCTCATCAACAGATACATTGCCGTCATCAGTCGATACAGGATCGTTGCGTATCACTTGTACGATATTTTCTACACGACCTAAACGAAGAGTGATTAAGGCAATGGCATCAGAAACAGATAATTTAACTGGTCCTTGCTGCCCTTGCTGTCCTTGTTGCCCTTGCTGCCCTTGGCGGTTTGCATTTGATGGAGGAGCAGAAAAATCAGCACCACCCGCTCGACGTGATCTTGCAGCGGCATTAGCTCTAGCACTACTCATTAATAAAAAGATAAAATATAATGTTTTTATTTCCTTTACGCATATTTTGCCTAAATGAAATTAATTATTTTACTAGCTTTTCATTTTTAATTTCTTTTTATAAATTAAACAATGGAAAGTTTGGAAGAAACATCAAAAAGTATATCATCAAAAATGGGATTTTTTAAGCATGTATTTAATTTTGATGATAATTCTAAATCAGAGATTTTAAATATTATTCAATATGCTTTACTTGCCATCATTCCTATTGTTTTGTTGAATAAGGTTATGCAAAAATATGTTCCAGAAGCCGAAGAAGAAAAGGGAAGCTTTGAACTTTTAGCAGAAATTGCCATCCAAGTCATTGTTATGTTTATGGGAATTCTAATGTTAAATCGTATTATAACTTATATCCCTACCTATAGTGGAGCTAAATATCCCGAGTTTAGTGTCACCTATATTATCTTGGCAGTCCTTATGATTACAATGAGTCTTCAAACCAAATTGGGAGAAAAAGTAAGTATTTTATTTGACAGAGTAGCTGAGTTATGGGGTGGTGATGACGATTCAAAGAAAAAGAAAAAGAAGGGCAAAGGACAAGGTAATGTTAGAGTATCCCAACCGATTTCTACGCAAAATCCCGACCAAAGCGCCATGAATCAGTCTTTTATGGGAACTACTTCGATTAGCCAATTACCCCCACAGCAAGAATCGGGTGCCAATTACAATGCCATGTATAGACAAGACACTACACCTTTGGTAAATGCTGCTACCCCTGGAGGGGAAGGGTTTCATAATATGGGACCAGTTGCTGCCAACGAAGCTTTTGGTGGATTCGGTGGAACCCCTTTTTAGATAGAAATAAAATAATAAAACTAAAATAAAAGTATGTTATTATAAAAAATGCCCCAAAAAACTCTCTCATTAAGAAAGAGAATTTCAAAGGCAATCTGTAGAAAACAAACTCTGAAAAAATATATGACAAGACCTTCCCCTCCATATCGAGCAGCATTGTGCGTGGGAAAAAAGAAAAAAGGAAATGATGGTCTTACCTATATATCAAAACCGGGGGTAAGTTATGGACCTGCTAAATGGGTAAAGTATAAAAAATAATATAAATAGATACTACTAGTATTTATTTATATAACATGGACCTAGAAAAGCTTAACAAAGCGCTGGATAATGAAGAGAATGAATATTTAATCAATCTAACAACCAAAAAAATAAATGGTATGAAGAGAGAAATTATACAAGAATTGGACTTATCTAAAGAGGTAGAGAAAGACTATCTTAATAAACTCAAAGACTACCGGTACATAGATGAGATGAATGAACTCAAAATAGGCTCTTTTGTTAGATGGATTCCGATTACAGATCCAGACGAAATTCATTTAACAAAGGGTGGAATTGTATGTGATCTTAAAATAATGGATACTGGTATGTCTATTGTTGTCAAAAACTTTGCCGGAAAGTATTATCAAACGAAGATGGATGAATGTCTATTGTTTCAAAAAATGACAGGTCAAGAGCTCGTTCTTTTAGCAGCCTTAGACCATTTATCAAAGGAGTAATTTGTCTCGGATTTTTTCAACACTATCCAATGCTCCTTCTACCCATCCTTGATTCAAGGCAACCATTTCTCCGGTAATAAATAGATTCTTTTCAGGAAACTGTGCTTTTCGAATAAAGTCTTGTCTCGACTTGTATAATCCTGATAAGGGTTCATAATAATGTGTTCCGATAGGCCAGTAAAACGAGGCAATGGCGATTAGAGACAATGACTTCAAAGGAATATCCATTGCCTTCTCCAAAAGATGACAAAGGATGCCTCTATTTCTCTCTGTGTTTTCGCTGTACCTCTTTAATAACTCGGCTCCTAAGTTATCACTATAAACAATCATGTATACACCCGTATCAGCATTGATTGTGATAATCTTATGAATAGGTCCAGCTACAACTAAAATATGTGATTTCATGTATTCTTTCATAATAGGAATCGATGCTTTGGAAAATTTTCCATAGATTCGCAAAAAAGATTGTCCCTGTATACCCTTATAGATAGGATACTTGGTTCCAATCAATTTTATAACAGAATCGACTGTAGTTGCTAATACAACTTTCTCACTAAAATAAAGCACATCTCTCTCTTTTACCTTAATAGTAAATAGGTTTCCCTGTTTCCCGACACTAGTTACAGCGCTGTTACACTTGATACATTGGGGTCCAATAAAGGTAATTAATCGTTCTAGTAAGAGAGACCATGGAATCCCGATCCCCATAAATTCCTCATAATTATCTTCAAACCCATAATGATACAAGGTATCATGTATATCCTCATTTTCATAATCAGTATAACCAGCGCACATGATAAAATTTTTATATTCCTCGGAACCCAATAAAGATTCTGAAAATTCTTTAAACGTTTTTTTGACAGATTTCCCGCGTTTTCTCTCTTTGATATATTCTCGCTTTACCTCTAAAAAAGTGTTTTTCACATCGCATCTATCTTTCAAAGCAGGGGCTACGCCTGTATCTGTTTTAAATTTCATTGTGGGGATGTCGAGGTCTTTAAGTAGTTTTTTTAATAATATATCCTTTTTATCTCGCCCGATGCCGGCACCAATAGAGAGTTGGGAACCGTAAAACGGTTTGGAACCCATGCGTCCACCAATCTCGGATTTAGTGCCTTTTTCTAAAACTAAAATGTTACTTTCTGGATGCCGTTTTTTAAGTAGAAAAGCACAGTACAGACCGGCAATCCCAGCTCCAACAATAATAATATTATAGGTCATCTTATACTAAAATATTATTATTTTATTATATTTTTTCAATAGTGAATTCCCATTTTCATTCCAACCCCTCTGCTTTGTTTTTGGAGAAGAGATGCATTATATGAATTGATTTCATGTAAAATGGCTTGTTTATTGAGAATATCTTTCTTAATAGCCTGTTTCATTGCTGCCCGTTTATTAGCAGCCTGTTTATTTGCTCGTTTATTTTGTTGTCTATTATTAACATTGTTACTAGCATTATTGTTGACATTGCTATCGGGGGTAGGCGTTATAGAAGTAGGCATCTTAATAATACAGAAATCAGAACATAACTTTGGATTGGAAATGTAATCATATGGAATATGAGCGAAACCATTATCACCCCACCCAGCTCCCCAAGAATTGGCACATATAAAAGATCCTCCATAAGTATCATCGTCATATCCAACAATCGTCATACAATGACCTCCCATAGATTTCTCTTCATACGTGTCTGGTAAAGGAACAACACCTGTTTCTGTCACTTCATTCGACAAAAAACTATCATATAGTTTAATTCCAAATACAATAGGATTGGCTTTACTAGTTAAAGCAGCCTTACATGAATTAATAACATCGCCATTCAAAAAATAATAACTATACATGGGTATCAAACTAGCATCATGGTAACATATTAATGGTGGTAACCTAGAAAACTTAGATAAAATATATGGCCATTGTGATTCCAAACAAGTTCCGTACCTTGCTATACTTGCTGCTCCTTTGCGGATAGAAATACCAGTATCTCTTTCTAAAGGAAACCCTGAAATAGCCCGAGCATTAAAATACAAATATAGTCTAGATATTCTTTCATGTCTCATAATACTTATAGTAAGAGCAAGAGCATTTGCCACACAGGATCCTAATTTACCTTGTGTTAATATACGGATATTAGATAACTCGGTTACTTTAAAAGAAGACGGGTATGTATTATCAACGGGTATCCCAACAGAAGTTGAAAGTCCAGAAGACGACAACAATAAACTAGTTGTATCTTCATGATATGTGAATGAATAATCACGACTATCTGGTTCTTGAAATACATAGTTTAGTAAAAACGAGTCAACGCTCATTATTATATTATAATACAATATAATAAATTAATTACAATATCAAGTTACATATTTACAGTGTTATTTTATCTTTTTTTCCAATATCAATTGTATTTTTTCGAGTTTTTCTAAAGCTCACTCGCCTTTTTTGTTTACATCGAAATGTCCCCCGCTTAAGTTGTTTTCTATTAAAAATAGACCTAGTACAAACACCAATTGATTTAGGTTCATTTACAGGGCTCACTTTTTTAATACACGAACATAGTTTTTTTGATAAGATTTTTTCAGCATCCTCTTTCATTTTTGAGGCAGATTTAGCTAGAGGTACATCATAATATCGTAATATTTTTATATAATCTGCTTTTGTTAATTCATAGGACATGCCCTGAGTATAGTTATTACTATACTAACAAAATATTATATTTTTTTTGAAAGTGTCATTATATAAATGATAATTTCGTATAAAATTAAAATACAAATATAATATAATACAATACAGTTATGGAACATAAAGTAGTAGTATTTGATGTAGACGAAACATTAGGTTATTTCGTTCAATTTGGGGTTTTATGGGATGTCTTGTGTCAACTTCAATATATAGATTCAACCCAAAAACAAAAAGCATTTAATGAGTGTTTTGATTTATATCCCGAATTTATTAGACCGAATATGATTCCTGTCCTTACTTATTTAAAAGATAAAATAGATGCGAAAGAATGTAAAAAAGTCATGATTTATACAAATAACCAAGGGCCGCTAGATTGGGTACCTTGTATCCTAAAATTCTTTGAAGAAAAAATAGGATTCTCTTTATTTTCAAATATTATCAGTGCTTTCAAAAAAAAAGGAAAACACGTAGAACTAGGAAGGACATCTCATAAAAAAAGTCACCAAGATTTAATTGAATGTTCTAAAATACCATCCGATACGCAAATTTGTTTTATAGATGACACTTATTATCCACGTATGACACATGATAATATATTTTATATTAAAGTCAAACCATATATACATATGATACCATTTGACGAAATGATACATAGAATAGTATCACATAAACTTGAATGTGTAATTTTTGGCGAAGATTCAAAAGATACAGCTCGAAAGAAGCTTACCAATGGCATCAAGGAATACGCATTTTCATACGAATCTTTGTCAAAAGAAGAGTATGATATTGATAAAATTGTGAGTAAACAAATGATGCTTCATATTCAAGAGTTTTTTTCTTAGTTATTCAATTCTAATCGTATGTGAAACGTTTTCATTAACCAATGTTTAATTTGAACCAAATACATGATTAAAATTTTATGAATAATGGTAGTAGCAAATAAAAATGTCCCCGCTGTAAAAATAATAGTGCGGTCTAATTCGGTAAAGTGGATTTTCCTAAAACGATTGAACCTGTAAATAATATACAAACTAAGATATATCTTGAAATAAAAATCTATAGTATCAATGTATTTACTGGCTTTTCCTGTATAACCTATTGCTAATAATATATTAAATATATAGAGAAAAACGATGATAATCATGACTGAATAAAACTGAACGTTTGATACCTCATCCATAAAATACGTATATAATAAAATATATAATTATATTATTATATATACAAAATAATTATAGTATACTATGCCTTATTTTTACAATAACAAAGTAAATTTATTGTTATTACATATACCTAAAACGGGTGGTACTAGTTTAGAAATTTACTTTTCTGAAAAATATAATATACCCCTCAATAAAAAATCTTTATGTACTCGCGAGGCAGGTTCTATCGAGTACTTTGAAGGTGTATCTCTTCAACATCAGACTTATACCACTCTTAAAAAGTATTCTAAAAAATTCGGGATACAATTAAATGGATTGAAGATGCTTACCGTAGTTAGAAATCCCTATGAAAGACTGGTAAGCGATCTTTTTTTTAATAAACTCATATCAGTTGATAATACAAAAGAAGAGGTTGAATCCGTAATAAAAAAATACCTTTATGGGGGGATAAAACATACCAAAGATAATCATGTTATTCCACAATATTTTTTTTTGGTTGATGAGGTCGGAAACATCAACAAAAAAATTACGATTTTAAGACAAGAATGCCTTACCAAAATGATGCATACACTTGGATATACAGATTTTGACTTACATAAAAATATAAGTCATAAAGAGAAACTAAATTATTTTCAATTTTTATCACCTGTTGCCATTCAATTAATTAATAAATATTATGAAAAGGATTTTCTATATTTTGAATATACAATGTTATAATTCCTCTTCATCATCTTCTTCAACAACCTTGTTACTATTTTCACTATCTTCACCATTATAAATATCCAGAGTTCGAGCACTTGGGTCGGATGCCTCGATATATTTTGGCATCCAATAATATGGGACTACTCTGGTAATACCAGGATAAAAGGTCTCATAAATGCTCCTGTAATATTGCTTTTCAGGTGTATCCGGACTAGTATAAGGTTCCAAAAGCCATTTCTTCAAGTTGGGAGCAGGAATGGGTTCAATCTTATCGAGATATTCTTGGATAATCGTAAATAGGGAACGTGTTGTTTTACTCACACCATCGCTAAACGCCTCCTTCTTTCTCCACAAAATCTCATCAGGAAGCAATGGCAGTCCCTTGGAATTCTTATAAAGCTCCTTACTGAATGCCGTTCTCAAAAGGAACTTTTCACACTGTCCCGGATTTCCAGGGTGGAAACGCTTTTGGACCGGAATGCTTAGATAATATTGGACCCATGAACGATCCAAGAAAGGACATCTTGGTTCAAGTCCATGAGAAGCAATACACTTGTCTGATCTTAGAACGTCAAAGAGGTGAATCTCCTTTAGCAAACGACGACATTCGCAATCAAACTCCAACATATCGGGTGCTTTGCTCATATAAAGATATCCGCCACACAATTCATCAGAACCATCCCCGTTAAAGATTACCTTGGCCTTACTATTGCGTGATATATATTTTCCCAATAGATAATTTCCAAGACTAGCACGAATTGTAGTAGTATCAAAGCTTTCAATCGACATGATGACCTCTGGAATGATATCAAAGAATGCCTCTTCGGTAACAACAATTTCATGATGATTCGTACCTAGGTAATCGGCAACAATCTTGGCACACCTTAGGTCTTCTGAACCCTCCAGTCCAATACTATACGTCTCCAATGGCTCATCGGAAATATTATGATGATATTCATTCACCAAAGCAGTAACGAGGCTGCTATCCAATCCACCCGAGAGTAAACAGGCAATGGGTCTGTCCGTTACCAAGACACGCTTCTCCACAGCACGTCCCAAAAACTGCTGTATGTTTGTATAAATATCGGCATCTTTTTGCTCGTGTAACATGGTACTCGTAAATCCAGGCATATGATAAGGCATATACTCCATTTCTAGCGACCAGAATGGAATCGCCTTGAATGGCAAAGAGTATATGGCATAAGTGCCTGGTGTAAAATGTACGATCTTATACTGACTTGGATTAGCAGCCACAAATTCATTCAACATTTTAATTTCCGAAGCATATCCAACCATGGGCTCCAAAAACTGATCCAAATTATCAATCGTAATGGCACTCGTAGAGGTTACCGTCACTTCGGGACGCATCTGTTTAAGAACATACAAGGGTCTAACGCCATACGGGTCTCGAGCAACAATCATATTCGATTTTCCATCTTCTACACTATAATCGCAAATAATAAAGGCAAATACACCATCCAACATTTGAAGAGTTTGCTCGATGCCATATCGCGCGTATAAATGAAGAATCACTTCACAATCGGAATCCGTTTGTGGCTCAACATCTGGCATCATTGCGTAAAGCTCCTTGTAATTGTAAATTTCTCCGTTACAAATAACAGACATATTACCCAATGTAATGGGTTGATTAGAAACGGTATTTAGACCATTGATAGCCAATCTATGAAACCCAAAGACGGCATTAATATGAATACGCTTGAGGATAGAATATTCTGGTCCGCGACTATTTCCTTTAATAAATTGGTCTTGGATAAATTTATCGGTAAACTTAGAACAACTGCTGTTTAACAATGCGAAGATTCCACACATACTTGCTTATAATACACCATATTATCTTTATATAGTTCAATTTTATATTATTATAATACCTCCAATCTGTTTATTTATCAATGAGTACTTCTTTTGCTATCGTGTGAATAATTTTATTCATAACCCGTTCTTTTTCTGTTGGCTCAAAAGATCCGGTTGCTTCTATTAAAATTTGCGTATATTTATCCATAGTTTTAGAATTAATTTCACTATATTCGGGGTTTGCATCTTTCCAATCCTTTACTTTTAATATATTTTTTCGAGCCACTCGTTTAATAGCCGTCTCTAATAATGTTTTTTCTTTATCGAGTATCCACATATTTTGATCTTTTACGTGGATAGACTCTCTCTTCAAATCGCTACAATGAATCGGACGCTTATAAATATCTAGCTCGTGTAACCCTCTAACAATAATATTACTAATTCCAGTGGCATACCCAAGTGTTCCGACATCTTCCAGCTCTTTTAATTGAATCTCCAAAGAATTAGCAAAATCCATAATATTCATGGCATCCTTACACTTTTCATTCAAGAAAATATTCAGGTTAAACTTGTTATTGTTTGTCGTATTATTAATTGTTTTCCCCTCTTTCACTAATTCCATCATCTGTTTATTTTGCTCTACTATCAAGTTTTTGAATTCCTGGTTCTGTTGTAAAATGTCTAATATGAGGTTCATAGACATACTAGGTGGTTTCTCTGGTGGAGTCGAATTGTTTTCTAGTTTAGCACAATTCTTTTTATGATTACATAGAGATGACATATGCTTATAACTTTTTCCACAGTCGCAAATAAATTGTTTATTTTCTAAAATGACTAATCCCATTCGGATTTTATGCCTCCTAGTCAAAAAATGCGTCATCAAATTACTATTTTTAAAGCATTTAAAGTCACAATCTTTACAAATAAACTCAGTTTTCTGTTTTTGGCATTTTTTTTGTTCGTCCATTTAGTATATAATGCCTAAAGAAAAAAATGCCTAAATCCTTTTTTAAAAAAAGAAAAAATTTTTACAATCACAGAATGTTTCGTTGTAAAATATTTTTCAGACCTTTATGCTTTCAGTCCATTTTTTGTTAAAGAAAATCTCACAAAGTCTCCCAGGAATTTAAAAATGGACAAAAATAAATGTCCAAAAAAAAGTTTCCGATTGACTTTTGGACCCCAGAATAACAAAAAATAGATATATTCCTTTTTCCTACTTAAAGAAACGATATCCGGGCCTGGCGGCCCGGGCTGCCGAGCCTTTTGGAGAATCTCAATATTGTTTTTGTTACCATAAACAGTGACAATATATGAATCTGATTTTTTGTATATGGTGTCAGATAGTCCATATAAATATAATAATAATCGGGGGTTTTCTTTTCTCTCTTAGTATTATAAGAAATTTCTGAATACTATGTCATCTAATCCTTATACCTTTAGTGATAATCAGTGCGCTTCTCAGTTGACAAATACAATAGATACTCGATTATATGATAGGTATCTACCATCACAAACGCTTCAACCTTATTTAAATGTACGCCCAGTGATGACAAAATATTCCATTATGCCTATTGTGGACCCGAGGAAACCTATTAATGTGCCTATGGAGCAATTACCTGTGTATAATGTAAATCAAGTATTTAATCCTGGAAATACGCAATCTCCATGGTCTGGATTTGCCGCAAATGTGAATACCGAATCCGAACTACGCAATCAAATCTATGCTCTTCAAAAATGTAGCCAGGCTGTCTATGTTCCATCTAGCCATAGTGATTTATATAGCTACAAGTTCACACCCACCAAGAGTAGCAATCAAGTACAACCCTATCCTGAGTTATTCCAAGAACAGCATTTTCAAAAATTTGATGCCAATCCAGATAATTTAGGAGGAAATTTGTTTAATAACTGTACGAGACAACAGTTGAAAGACACGACTGAAAACACCGATTGTAATAAAGTGAAGAAAAATAGAACGGCTCCTACTAACAATACGAACAATATAAACAATAAATATAAATTGAAATAATAAACCATGTCAAACGAATTTATTTCAAATATAACCCTAGAATGTCTTATGAATAAAGAACAATATAAAAAATACAAAGGACAACAAGAGCCTATTGAGCCTATCAAATATAGAAAAGACTTGAGATTTTATAAACGGCGAATATATGACATTACCAAACAACTAGTACAAACAGAAGATCCGATTGTACCTTTACCCGCGGACATTAAAAAAACATTTCGGGATTACGCTGAAAGCTGTATAGATTATTTTAGAATGCTGGATAAAACGGACATACTTCAGGAAGATTTTGAAGGAATAGAAGACAGTTCATCTAATAATATTGTACCCTTTACAGAAGAAGGGAATATAGATGATGTAAATCAGGTTTTGTTGCGTTCTATTAAAATAAGAGAGCCGAACTCTTTAGAGAAATTGGTAAAACGAAAAGTTACCAAAAAACCAGAACAAATAATACATCCCCATCAAAAAGAAGTGAATTTAAAAGATCCAACCTTAAAAAATAAAGGAATTTGTAAAAAGAAAAATATCAATAATACATATGATGGTGAAAAATAAGAAGAATGGAAAAATAAGAATAAAAACAAAAACAAATAAAAAAAAGAAACAGATAACAAGAAAGCGAAAACCCGTGATAAAAGCATCTACGAATCAAGCCTCTTTATCTGTTTTACGATGTAGTCCAAAACTAGAACAACAAAAAAATGGATTTAGTTGTTATCAGAACGAGGATTTACACAAGTTAAAAGATATGTGGAACCGCGAACATAGTGACAGTTTAATAAAATCAAATGATTCAAAAGAAATTTGGTCCTCTTTAAAAGAGAATTTGAATACTGTATGTAAAAAAGAGTCTTGCTGGTTAAATCAACCCTTTATTAAAAATAATAATAAACTTAGAAAAGAATTGGCACAGTCGTTTGCTCCCGTCTCTCCCGATGAATGGAAAACGAATCCAAATGAGTGGCTTTCTAGTTTGGATATTTTAAATGTAATGAAGCAATATGAAAAAATTTACAAGTGTTTTAGTTTTATAGGTCCATCTCCAATTGATTATGACGCCAAAGAATCTTATGGAGAATGTGTATGGGATGAGTTATGCCATTTTAATTTAGAAAAAGAAATGAAACGAGGAAAATTTAAATTTGGTATTATTTTCAATACAGATCCACACGATAAAGATGGGTCTCATTGGATCTCTCTTTTTATCAATGTTAGAAAAGCATCCATCTTTTTCTTTGATAGTGCTGGAGATCCAGCTTCAAGACAAGTCAAAAAATTTGTTAAAATGGTAACAGCTCAAGGTAACAAATTACAAAAACCCATACATTTTAAATTCGATCAGAATCATCCAGTAGAACATCAGTATGGAGATACAGAATGTGGAATATATTCTTTATATTTTATAGTGCACATGTTGGAAGATAAACATACCGAAGAATACTTCAAAACCCATATTCTTTCAGACAAATATATGGAACAATTTCGCAAATTTTATTTTAATGATTCACTATAAAGAATAAAAATATTATTGAGAATAAAAATATTGTTGTAAATAATTATATAAAAAGTATATAACTATTTGTAGTATCTGTAAATGAGCTGCTTATTCAATAGCTTACAGTATTTTATTGGAGAGGGATCTTATGAAATAAGACAAAAAATATGTGATTATTTGGAACAAAATGGAAAAATTATTGATGGTATAGAAACAAATGTCATATTACAAATGGAATCGAATAATTATATCCAACATATGCGAAACACATCTACTTGGGGTGGAGCTATAGAAATACAAGCAGCCTGTAATATATGGAATATAAGTATCGTCGTTAGAGATAGACGCAATAATAATAATGATAGATCTATAGAGTTTTTACCCGTTACATGCGAATCCTCAAAAAAAATAGAATTAGAATGGACGGGAGGTCACTATGAACCTGTTAGAAATTAGTTCGCTATCGAAAAGTATATAAATACTTGCATATAAAGTATTTATAAACTACTATGTTAAAAACTGAATCTGAAACTTTTTTACATTCAAATAATATATCTACCTTATGGGAAGTCATTATTGACAATGAGAGACCAACTGTAGCTGTTATAAATGAACTAAGAAGTCACTTTATAGAAGCGGTAAAACAATTTAATGATATCGGTTATCATCCAGATTTATTTCAGATGAATAAAAAATTTTTGACCTTATTTTTATCTAGTAATAAAGCTAAATCTGTAGTACCTATTACAGCAGAAGAAATACAACAAGATAAAAAAACGCAATTTGAGAGAGAACTGAATGCCAAACAACATGAGTTCAATACTTCTATCAATAAAGTAATTCCACCTGCTCCCAAATTTCAAGATGATATGGATACACCTATAAGTGAAATGGAAAAATTAATCGCCGAAACGATGGCTCAGCGTAATTTTGATATAGAACAGATTCAACAATCTGTGAATAAAAATTGGATGCCAAAACAAGAAGAATCAAGTAATAGTAACCCACAATCAACTCCAATAAAGTATATTAAAATTGGTGAGGAAATAGAGAAAGACGGAATACTACCATTGAAAGAAAAAAAAACATTAACATGGGCAGAAAATCTTGAAGAGAACGTACAATTATCCATACATGAAGATAGTAGTCGCCATATTTTTTCAAAGTTAAAATCTATGCCAGACAAAAATGATATTATACTAGATACACTTACTGAATTACATAAAAAGATGGATCTACTCTTAGAAAAATTAACTATCTTAGAAAATAAATAATAGGTAATCATTTATAAAAAAAATGAAGCTAGTAATGATATTTATTATTACTGTATAATAATAGATATCATGATGAAAAACATTCTCGTATTGACGCTCTACCTGTCATTAAGCCATGCCTTTATTAAAACACCTACTCATTCACTTCTATCGAAAAAGATAAAGATGAAGATGACTACCAATCCGGTTGATTATTGGGACGACCCTGATTATTGGAACAATGGTGAAGTAGATTGGGATTTTGTTCCAAAAAATAAAACGGTTCTAATGACATCTACCATAAAAAAAGAGTGTGATATTATTTCCTTAAATGAAGAACAGGTGCTTCCGGTAGCAGCAGCGTCTGGAATGGTAACTATGTTATATAGAGAAAAGCTTCAATTTGATGTAGGATTTTCAGAACTTATGAATATTGGGGAAAGTCCTTATATGCATATGAATTTGATGGATGTACTCTCCATTCTATATGTTGCTTTTATAGACATTACTTATTCAAAAACAAGAGAGCTAGAAGAAAAAAATATATACAACCAGAAGAGTATTACCAATGTTGTAAACTATATAAAATATAAAAAATATATAGTTCCTTTCTTTATTATATTCTCTTCTGTCTTTGCCAAAAACGTGAAAACAGTCATATAATAGTAGGGCTTATAGTTTTGTAAAAACTTGTTCTCCACGATCATTCTTTTTCAAGTTACCAATTAAAGTAGGTTCTACACCAGGAACCTCCAGTGCTCGCAAATAACTATCATAATCATACAACATTCCATTTCTTTCATCTATTTTACGATAAATATATTTTTTCCCTTTTAAAGTAACTTCTTTTCCTTTCCAAGTAATTTTTTCTTTATTGATCTTTGATACAGTATCAGGCTCTTCTCCAGTAATAGATGGTTTATATGAAAAAGTATTTGCTTTAGACCGTCCAAACTGTAAACAATGAAGCTGTTCTTTATTACCTTTTTTGGAATAAATAGCACAATCAATGGATGCTTCTTTTACTGCTGTTAGTAATTTAGAACTCAACGTTTCTTTTATCATAGAAATCTCGTATAAAGTCTCGTCACTTGTAAAAGGAATTTGGGCTTTGTCTGGCTTATCTGGTGAGAGTTGATACGTCTGTTTACTCAAATCTTTTTGTTTTAATTCAATAGATTTATCACTTTTAATTTGAGCTTCCGTAAAGGTCATCAAATATACATATACTTCAATAGTTTGTAATGCTTCTGGTAAATCAGTATGACTACAAATACGTCTAGCACGACCAATGACTTGTTCCATACGTACTGGATGCCAATAAGGTTCCATAATATGTACGAATCGAGTATTTCGCAGATTGATACCCTCTGAGCCAGAGGCAGTAATCATAAATACCTTGATAATCTCTCCAGTATTATTATTATGAGAGATTTGTTTCAATTGTTCGGCTAAGGATAGTGGTAATTCAGACCAACTACTATTGAATATTTTTCTTAAGGTTTCCTTTTCTTCCGTGGATTCTGTTCCCGTATACAAAGCATAAGTAGGTTTTCCTCGATTTTCTTCGGAAATATCGATTTCAAATTCACCCGTAGCTCCTTTTTTAATTTTGAATTGAGTAAACCCGTTTTGGTCTAGCACGCGTGTAAACATACCAATACCCTCCAAAGTGCGAAATTGGCTATATACCAAATGAAGGCCAATATTTTCGACATCCTGTATATTTTCAAGCATGTGTAAATATTTGGGGCTATAAGTTTCCAACCCCGTTTTACTTAAATATTCTGGAGCACGGTCCTCTACATATTGAATTGCTTCTTTAATGCGAGTATCATAGGTAGAATCAGCCAATTGTTCTATAATAACATCCCCTTCAATAATACCATCTCCCTCTTCTTTCTCATCCAAATCATTGACTCGTTTATTGCCTTCTTTAAGAGCTACTTGATATAGACTCTCGGCACCTTCTACGCCTTCTACGCCTTCTACTGCCTCATCTCTTTCTTCTCTAGGTAAAGGACGTCCGGGTGGTTTTGGCATGACAAAATTACAGTATAAACGAGAAAAAATACGATAAGTAGAACTAGGCTCCTTAAAAATGCCATTCTCATCTACTTTACCCTTTTTTGTTTTGCTAGATTTTTCCTGTTTACGTTCCTCTTTTCTAGCAGCCTCATAAATACCAAACTGGTAATCACTCATGGGGATTTTAATAATGTGATAATCTGTGACCTTTTCATACCTAGGTAGTAACTTCTCTTGGGCGCTGCGGAAATAGGAAGTAAGTCCAATGATTCGTTTTTTAAACATTTCTTCATTTTTAATATTATTTGTACCAACTTCAATAAAACGATTCATAAAATCCTCAAATTTATCAGGAAGTGCTTTGTATAAATGGACCGTGACTCCCGAGGGAATAACTTCTATATCATTCTCTTGTAATAAACGAATAATATGTCTTTCAAAATCGGAATCGCTAACTTGTCCTCGTTTTACCATACTCTTTTTCCCATCGGATCCCTTTCTTTCTCTCTCTTCACCCGTGACTCCCACATACTTTTTCTCTCTTGATTCAACATTTTCAAACCCAAAGGGGTTTCTGGTAATAAGCAACTTTTTGCTGGAAGCCGAATACTCTACGTAATCCATATTACGCTCTCTTCCTAGAATAGCCGTTAAGCTTTCAAGATTGACTGCCTTAGATGATTTCACATTTAAAGGGAATTCCCATGTTTTAATATACCCTCTCAAAATATTGAAGAGAATGCCAATTTCATTGGGGTAATTAATAATAGGAGTACCTGTTAACAATACAATTCTAGCATCTTTGGCACTTAGTAACATTTCATATAAAATAACGGCTAGAGAAAGAGGGACACGTTCTTTTTTACCAGTTCTATCTACTGGAATTTCTTTTTCTTTTTCTATTTTATTCACGATACGACTAATAAAATTATGGGCTTCGTCAATGATTACAACTGAATTATCAAAAATATTGGTTGTAAAATCACTTGTCATTTCTTTTACCTTGGAACGACGCAAACCATTATAATGAATAAAACGATATTTCGATTCAATCATTTCAGTGATTTGGGCATCAAGACTGACTTTTTCAGAAGGAGACATTCTTTCATAGGTACATGATACCTTATCTTCGCCTTCCTCTTGTTCTTCCTCTTCGCCTTCGGTGTCCTCTTTTTCCTCTTCTACCAGTTTCTTAGATTCACTTGCCTTGCTTTTTTTAGAAGAAGAAGCAAGAGATTTTGTCCCTATTTCTTCTATCTCTTCACTCAGTGCAGGGGCACTCACTTCTTCAATATCACTAGAAGCTCCCCCACTGTATTTTTTACCACCCTTTTTCAATGGTTTCGTTTTTTTGACATTGACTAACCAAGCACCTCCTTTTTTCTTAATATAATCCATGGATAAATGAAGAACTGAAGATAAGGTTTCAACCAAATCGGGTTTATCTACAGTAGGAATCCATTCCCAACATTGATTCAGCTTATACATGGCATCTCCACCCTTTTTAATCTCAGACACATAATTTGGATGTAAAGAAGCTGGAGTCAAAATAATAACTTTTTTTGTATCTTTTAGACCCTCAGCAATTGATATACTACTTAATGTATTATGTGTTACAGTAAAATCTCCCATTACATATCTATTATTACTATCTATTGTAAATCCATAATAATTTCCGCTACCTACATGGTTGACCGTTATACCAGTTACTAAAACATCTTTTATCTGACATCTTGCGGGTGCACGTTTTCTAGGAATCAATGTTGGAATTTCTTCTAAACCTTCCCCATTAATACATATCCTAAAAGCAGTTCCATAATTTTTAACACCTTTATAGGTCCACGAAGTCTTTTTTTCATGTTTGTAACAGGAGAAACCTAGACTTCTAGCCAAATAAATTACATCTTCCATCATAGCCTCGTTTTTTTGTGTAAATTCAAAACCATTATGTTTATCTAGATGTCCATCGCTATCCAATAATCCAGCTAATAACTTCAATCTATTTTCTCTAGAATTACACTTATAAATGTGTGGGATATGTTTATTTTTAATTAAATTTAAATCTTTTAGGGTATTTAAAAATAAGTTGTTATTAGGTCGTCCATCTCCTGCAATATTATAGTTATAATAAGCTTTATGCATCAAAGAAACATTATATTTAGGTAAGTGTTTATGAAAATAATGAAGAACTGTAGAATCTTGGCTAGTAATGCAAGTATTGTACGTACATCCATCGCCTAGCCAGTAGCCTAACATATACGGATCTAGAGGAACCTCTCTAGTGGGAAATTCTAACGGAACTTTATATCCTTTTAAAAACCCTTTTTTTTTGTCAGAAAGTTTTATATAATCTTTTACTGGAATTTCAATAATATTATTATTTGTCTTTGAATTTGATTTAATTTCCTCAAAAAACTTTTTTGCCATAATATGTTTTTCTTCATTATCATTTATGATAGTTGAATTAAATGTAAAAGTTTTGGAATAAAATTCATTATTCTCAATCCATTGTATGTTATAATTTGTATTTCCTTTATGATTATTTCTAGATAATTTGGGAAATCCACTAGCTTTCAGGCACAGTATATGTTCTTGGTTTACCGTATATTTTTCACCTTTGACAGGAATAATATCATACATTTCATCTTCGCCACTTGCTAAAGAAAGTACTGTTCTTGGAGTTGAATCATCCCCCATTAATAAATCGCCAACCTGAATATCTTGAACTAATTTAATAGTCCCATCTGACATGATAATAGGCGTATTAATTGCGTGGCATTTGCCCGCACCCAAGCCATGATACAGTAACAATCCTCGATAAGGTGTATATAAATTCAAGTAATCACGAACAATTTTTTGATGTGTCAAAAGTGAAACACTTTCTGAACTTTGTCTTAACGTATCACATGTAATTTGTTTAGTATCATCCATAACTTCGTCACGATAGCTATCAAAAAGAGAATTAATAAAATTGACAAAGATTTCCCGGTTATTCATGTAATAACTAGGAACTTTGTAAATAACCTTGGGCTCTTTCACTGGTAACCGAGATAGAATCGATTCTCCATCAATAGAAGCCCATTCACTAGGATCGAGAATAGCTACACCTTTTTTCACCTGTTCTGTTCGTCTCTTTTTCTTACCTACCGTAATCTTTTCCAAAACCTCATCTTCCTCAGCTTTTTCCTCTTTCTCTTCTTCTTTTTCTTCTACTTCAGGCACCAATACCAACGTGCGTTTCGTGAATTTCTTTTCTTTTCTCTTCTCCTTTTCTTTTTCCTTCTCAGACTCTGTTTTCTTGACAGTAACCTTTGAAAGCTGCGATTCTTGTAACCGACGATTCAACGCCTCCATATCAAATCCAGTCTCTTGTTTATCTACAAAGGTGATTTTATCCAATTTAATTTCTGAAACAGTTTTTTTGGGTAAAACAATAGCTACTTTTACAGGTCCTTCTTTTTCAGATAACTGTGGTTTTATTTTTAACTTGCCTAAAATATTCATATACTATAGGTAAATATATATGTATATGAATAAATGTTTATTTTTCTTCTTTATTATTTTTTCCCTTTCTTCTTTATAATTTCCTCTTTCTCTTTCTTCTTTATAATTTCCTCTTTCTCTTTGTTATTTATAAGTTCCTCTTCTTCTTTATTATTGGTTATTTCTCCCTGTTCTTTATTTATATTTTCTTCTTTATTA
>Ga0114971_10000225_pt1 | contig 36301 bp, 35 predicted proteins | sample M_140625_MF_Meta_FD_87320 | JGI IMG/M metagenome (GOLD analysis project Ga0114971, IMG submission 87320) | Freshwater microbial communities from Lake Montjoie, Canada to study carbon cycling - M_140625_MF_MetaG | ecosystem: Environmental > Aquatic > Freshwater > Lake | place: Lake Montjoie... | reverse complement strand
GATTCAAGACTTCTGGGGCAATGCGATTTTCTCCGTCATTCCCACCCTGCTGATTGGGCTCATTTTTTGGTTTGTCATGCGCAGCATCCTGCGCGCCGACCGAACCGAGCGCGACACCCTCAAGAAATACGAAGCCGAAGAGCGCGAGCGTCGCGGGCTTCCAGCCAAGAAGGACTAGTTAGGCGCGTTCCTCGGGAACGGCGATCTTCCACAGAAGTTTTGCCGGCACGAATGTCGTCAGCCACACGGACGAGTCGGGGCTGATTCGGCCAACAGGTTCGCGAAGGGCCTTGGTTTCGATCTCGAACAGGGCGACAGGAGCGTTGCGTCGGTTGCCGACCTTCACCGCGCGAATTGGGTCTTCGTGCATGTGGACGTAGAGGCGTTTCTGCGGAAGCAGTCCCTCTTTTCGGTCAAGAATCGCGTCGAGGTTGTATTCCGGCGTTGCGTGATACAGGTACTGCGGCACCTTGTTGAGGTCGATCAAATCAATCTGAATGTTCGGGTTGCTGTGGCCGTAAAACGCGCGCGCTTTCGTGCCGTCAATCGACAACTCGAAGCGGTCGTTTCCGTCGGGTCCGACCTCACGAAAGACGTCATCGACCGTCACATCGATGTCGTCAGCGGCGAGGCGCGTAACGATGTCAGCCAACGGAAGCCAGCCGACGGAGTCGAGTTCGACATCGGTCGCGTGGCGCAAAATAAAAGCGATGGCGCCACCGAGACGCTGGGAGTTATTGCGAGCCATTCTTCGATCGTACGGTTCCGCGCCGACACACCCCACCAGCCCGTGTTTTGCCCTCGGCGAAATCGCCCCATCGACGCCCGCGACGGGGTTACTCTCGCATTAATGACCCACGCACCTGCGTGAAGGAGATGACGAGATGTTTGAACGATTTACTGACCGGGCCCGTCGAGTTGTGGTGCTTGCCCAAGAAGAGGCGAAGCAGCTCAACCACAATTACATTGGAACCGAGCACATCCTGCTCGGTCTCATTCGCGAGGGCGACGGTATCGCCGCGAAGGCTCTTGCCGAACTCTCTATCTCGATCGACAACGTCCGCGAGCAGGTTCAGGAAATCATCGGCCAGGGCCAGACCGCTCCGACCGGACACATCCCGTTCACGCCTCGCGCCAAGAAGGTCCTCGAACTGAGCCTCCGCGAGGCACTGCAGCTTGGGCACAACTACATCGGCACCGAGCACATCCTGCTCGGCCTCATTCGCGAGGGTGAGGGCGTTGCCGCCCAGGTCCTCGTCAAGCTCGGAGCCGACCTCACGCGCGTTCGCCAGACCGTCATCCAGTTGCTCTCGGGTTACCAGGGCAAGGAATCTGCGGTCGTCGGCGGCACAGAATCGACGTCGTCCGACAAGGGCTCGACGATCCTCGACCAGTACGGGCGCAACCTCACGCAGGCGGCGCGCGACGGCAAACTCGACCCCGTCATCGGGCGCGAGAAGGAAATGGAACGCGTCATGCAGATTCTTTCCCGACGCACCAAGAACAACCCCGTCCTCATCGGCGAACCGGGGGTCGGGAAGACCGCCGTCGTCGAAGGGCTCGCACAGTCGATCGTCAAGGGTGAAGTTCCCGAGACGCTCAAGGACAAGCAGGTCTACACGCTCGACCTCGGCAGCCTCATCGCCGGAAGCCGTTACCGCGGTGACTTCGAAGAGCGTCTGAAGAAGGTCACCAAGGAAATCCGCAACCGCGGCGACATCATCGTTTTCATCGACGAGATCCACGCGCTCGTTGGCGCGGGTGCAGCGGAAGGCGCGGTCGACGCGGCCAGCATCCTCAAGCCGATGCTTGCTCGTGGCGAACTTCAGACCATCGGTGCCACGACCCTCGACGAATACCGCAAGTACTTTGAAAAGGACGCGGCCCTCGAGCGCCGTTTCCAGCCTGTGACGGTCAATGAACCGTCTGTCGCGCACACAATCAACATCCTCAAGGGACTTCGTGACCGTTACGAAGCGTTCCACAAGGTCTCGATTTCGGACGCAGCTCTGACGGCCGCCGCGACGCTCGCAGACCGTTACGTGCAAGACCGCTTCCTTCCCGACAAGGCCATCGACCTCATTGACGAAGCCGGCGCTCGCCTGCGTTTGTCGATCCTGTCGTCGCCGCCGGAACTGCGTGAATTCGACGACAAGATCGCCGTTGTTCGCGCCGAAAAGGAAAAGGCCATCGAAAACCAGGACTTCGAAGGCGCGGCGAAGTCGCGCGACGAGGAGAAGAAGTTGCTCGGTGAGCGCCTTCGCCTCGAGAAGGAATGGCGCAAGGGCGAAAAGGGCGAATTGGGAACCGTGGACGAAGGCATCATCGCCGAAGTTCTCGCTCAGGCCACCGGCATCCCCGTGTTCAAGCTGACTGAAGAGGAAAGCGCGCGCCTGCTCATGATGGAGAAGTCTCTGCACCAGCGCGTCATCGGCCAAGAAGAAGCGATTGCCGTTCTCTCCAAGACCATCCGCCGAACTCGTGCCGGGCTCAAGGATCCCAAACGCCCGTCCGGTTCGTTCATCTTTGCCGGTCCGACGGGTGTCGGAAAGACGGAACTCGCCAAGGCTCTTGCCGAATTCCTGTTCGATGACGAAAACGCTCTCATCTCGCTCGACATGTCCGAATACGGCGAAAAGCACACGGCGTCGCGTCTGTTCGGCGCCCCTCCTGGGTACGTCGGGTTCGAAGAGGGCGGCCAGCTCACTGAGCGCGTTCGCCGCAAGCCGTTCTCGGTGGTGCTGTTCGACGAGATCGAAAAGGCGCACCCCGACATCTTCAACTCGTTGTTGCAGGTGCTAGAAGAAGGTCGTCTGACCGATGGCCAGGGTCGTGTCATCGACTTCAAGAACACCGTCATCATCATGACGACCAACCTCGGAACGAAGGACATCACCGGCGGCCCCGTCGGCTTTACGCTGCAGGGGGACTCGGACCAGACCTACAAAGCGATGCGCTCGAAGGTTATCGAAGAACTCAAGAAGCACTTCAAGCCCGAGTTCCTCAACCGTGTCGACGAGACCATTGTGTTCCCGCAGTTGTCGCAGGACGAACTTCTGCAAATCGTCGACCTCTTCGTCCGTCGTCTGCGCGAGCGCATGCTCGACCGCGACATGACTCTGGATGTCACCGATGCCGCTCGTCGCCAGTTGCTCACGATTGGATGGGATCCGATGCTCGGGGCCAGGCCACTTCGACGTGCGATTCAGCACGAGGTCGAAGACATGCTGTCGGAAAAAATTCTCAACGGGGAACTCTCCGTCGGTCAGCACGTCCTGATCGACTTCGCGAACGACGAGTTCACGGCGGTGATGACGGGTTCGATCCTTCCCTCGGAAGAGCCCGCTGCGGGTCGCAAGTCGAAGCCGGCGAAGGTTCCCGCGGATTCGGAACTTGACCCCGCCGCGACCGACTCCGGAGAAAACGCGTCGTCGGAATAGGCGCCAGCCTAGACTGGCGTGGTCGCGATTTCACCGAGTTTCGCGATTCGGCTCGCATGAAGCCGAACACCCCGGGAAACGCGCGAATGCTCACGGCGTTGTAGGTTCGGCGCGTCACCCCAAACGACTGTTTGACGCGCGTACCCTCGAAATATGAACGCGTTTCTCGATCCCGCGGGACCCCTTCCCCCTTCGGTTTACTGGCGTCGCCGAGCGATTGTCCTCGTTCTCGCCATCTTGGTGTTCTCGGGAATCTGGACGCTTTTCACGGCATTCAACGCGGGCACAACCCCCACGCCCGTCACGTCTCAGACCCCTGAAGCTGTCGTGGCGTGTAATTCGAAAAACATTTCGCTTCGCGCCGAAACGAACCAGGAATCCTACGCAGAAGGTGAGTTGCCGAAGTTTTCGATGACGATCACCAACGCGGGAACGACGGCGTGCACGCTCGAGGTTGGAACGGACAAGCAGAAGTACGTCATCATGAGCGGCTCTGACCTGATTTGGGATTCGACCGTGTGTCAGGTCTCACCACAACCGTTCAGCCAGATATTCGAGGCTGGCCAATCCCTGACGACGGAAGCGGTGCAATGGAGTCGGGCACGCAGCGACAACTGTGACAGCGGAACACCAGCTGTTGGTGGCGGGGCGTCCTATCAACTGACGGTGTACGTGGGCGATCTTCAATCCACGGATGCGAAACAGTTCATGTTGTATTAGTGTCAGGAATATGACCTTCCCATCAGGGCGTTTGATTGCCGCGAGTTTGGCACTATTCTGCGCACCGTTGGGCGGCCTGATCGCACCGGCTGCTGCTTTTGACGGCCCGTCGCGAATCATTGGCGGGACGGCGGCGGACATTGACGACGTTCCGTGGCAGGTGGGTCTAATTTCTCCACGAGGGAATCCATCAACCGTCTGGCAGGGTCAGTTCTGTGGCGGTTCCATCATTAACGAACGCTGGGTGATAACGGCAGCGCACTGCCTCTACGATTTCAAGCAAAAGAAGTTGCTAGTTTTCGCGGGCAACGACGACCTCGGGGTTTCAATGGGCACCGATATTTATAACGCGGCTGCCTGGAAGGTGCACCCCGATTACTCTTCTGGGCCCGCGAGAGATGTTTGGTACAACGACATCGCACTCGTGAGTTTGAAGTCGACGCTCGACTTCGCTGACCCGGGGATTGAGCCTATCGCGCTCCCCACGCGCATCGACCCTGCGGATGCGCCCGCTGTGGGAGACTCAATCGGTGTTTCGGGCTGGGGCGCGACATCGTCGAACGAATCTAATCCCGGCTATCCCTACCTGCTTCAAAAAACGACGCTCAATGTGATTTCGAACGGTGCACCCACTAGCTGCGGCGCATACTCGGCGTCAGACTGGAATAGCCTTTACGAAACATGCATCGGTTTCACCGGTGGAGGCAAAGACACCTGTTGGGGAGACTCGGGAGGCCCGTACGTCGACGAAATCGACGCAGACGGCGACGGAAACACCGAGCCGACGCTCATCGGGGTCACCTCATGGGGAAACGGATGCGCCGAAGCGAGTTATCCCGGGCTCGCTACTCGCGTCACCTCCTACCTCGACTGGATCGTGCCGCGTTCACCTAGTTTCACTACAACCGTTACTGGATCGAATACTGTCGTCACGTGGAGTGCATTGAGCAACCAGTTTCTCTCTTATCCCGTGTCCGGTTACCGGATCGAGTACTCTCTTGACGCGGGAGCAACCTGGACGCTGGGCGGAACGGCGAGCGTCAAATTGCGGTCTCTTTTCGTCACGGGCGTGACTACTGCCCAGTGGCGACTCGCTGCCCTCAATGCTGTCAACTCCTCAGGTGGCCCCTATCTGTGGTCGGGTAATATCGACGTCGACACGGCACGACTCGGAGCCGTGCCGGGCGCCCCACAGTCATTCAGCCTCCTCTCTCAATCTCGACGCGGGTTCAACTTTGAGTGGGCACAGCCGAGCTCGGTCCACAGTTCGGCGATCTGGGATTACCGCATCTATCAGCAGCGCGGATCTGCCGCTCCTCGTCTGGCAGAGTCAGGTCGCTCGCAATGGCCCGCCGCCACCGTCAGTTCCAAGTTTGGATCGGGAACGTACTGGGTTGTCGCGGTGAACAACTTCGGCGAATCGGTCGCATCCAACACGGTTATCGTTCCCTAATAGCGAAATTCTGAGAGGAATATTCTTCGCTAACCGAATGTTTCGAACTTTTGTCAGATTCACGGCGCGTCGTAATCGTTCCGTGTACCACCTCGGTGGCAGACTGACGTTCCCGCACCGCCGCGGAATCGTTCCGTCCTTCTTTATCGACGGCTCGATCAGTGGTCCCTTAGAGAGGAGAATTATGCGTTTTTCCTTTGGCCTCACCCGGCTCCCTCTGCCCCAATTCACCTGGGGCTCGATCGACCAGCAGGTTGAAATACCCCAGCCTGCCGTTGCCGACGCCGCTGTGAGCAGCACCACCGAATCGGCCACGCAGGAGGATGAATATGAGTAACCCATGGGAAACCAACGAACCAACCGACAAAGTATTGTGGGATGAACTAGACCAGTCGGTCGACACCCGTCGCCAGGAAATCTATTTTCTCCTTGGCCAACGAGCACACAACGCGAGTAAGCACGAGGATGCCCTGGCGCTCTTCGACAAGTCACTCGAACTCTGCGAATCACTGGGGTACACCCGTGAAAAGTACTACACGATGGTGAACATGACGCGGTGCCACCGTGAACTGAAGAACTGGGACAAGGTTTTCGAAATCTTCGATGAGCTCGAAGAACGAGGTCTCGCTGATCTCGAGGCCGAAGATCTCGCGCTCTTGTTCCGGTCGAAGGCGTTTGCCTTGAAAGATCAGCGCAGGGCGCTCGATGCGATTGAGGCGTTCCGCATTGCCGAGAACTATTCGCGTGAATGCGACGAGTCGTACTTGGCCTGTAACGACGCCATTCAGCGAGCGCGAATTCACGGTCGCGCGTGACCTCATGCTGGTCACTCTTGAATACGCCCGCGTCGAGGCTGTCGTTCCGCTTGCCGCCCAGGTCCAGTTGAACCTGGGACGTATCTACCTTCAAGCCGCAGATTTCCCGGCTGCCGTCGTGACGCTTGAAGACGCCGTCGCGACGTTCGAAGCCATCGAGGACGACACACACGGCAAGAAGGCCCGGATGGGGCTCGCCGCCGCCCACGGCCGCAACGGCAATGTTGTGCGGGCCGAGCAAATCTTGGTCGCACTTGACCAGTCGCTCAATCCGTGGGACATCGAACTTCGAGCAAGCATTTCGCTTCTCCGCGCCGAACTGTCGTGGGATCCCGCAGAAACCGCAGAGTTTCACAAGAAGGCTCGCGCGCTGGCCGCAAACGACGGACGCCGCCACTTCGTCAACGTCGTCGACATCAACGCGGCGGTCATTCTGGCGGAAGCGGGCGACCTGGCCGGTGCCGAGAATCTTCTGCGCGAGGTTATCGCCTCGGCTGAAAAGTTCGATGACCTCGACATCATCAACGAAGCCCGCGTTCGGCTCGCGAGCATCGTGATTGAACTCGATCGCGCCGACGAAGCGCTGTCATTGTTGTCTACGATGTCGATTGCGACCTTTGGCGACGATAGTTTCGCGTGGCAACGATTCGCTATCGTTCATTCGGCCGCATTGCTCCTCGTTGGCGAAATCGATGAAGCCGAGCAATCCGTCTTGGTCATCATGAACCTTGAGCGCACCTGGGCGAATCTCGCGGTTATTGCCGAGGCCTACTGGACCACGTCGCAGATCGAAGAAAAGCGGCATGGCCGAACCCCCAACTGGGAACATATGCTGTCGGCGAGTGTCGCACTGTTGCTTCAAGCGGGAAAAGCTGAAATGGCGACCGAGCGAGCGCGTGACCTCGTCCCCGCGTCGGAGTCGGCACCGGACATTCCACGCCAACCCCTGAAAACCCCGAACGACTTGCTTGACAACATCAACGCAGCGAGCGACGGATAGCCTCTGCGAGGGTGTTCACCGAGTGATCGATGACCTCGGTGAACCCTAAGCGGGTTGCTTCGGCGGACCTCAGTTGGTGGGCGGTCACGGCACGGATGTCTCCGGCGAGACTGATTTCGCCCGTCGCCACGAGCGTGGGCGAAAGGGCAATGTCTTTCGCCGCGCTGGCGAGTGCTAAAGCGATGGCGAGGTCGGCTCCTGGTTCGGTGACACGAATTCCGCCGACCGTCGAGACGTAAACGTCGGCTGATTGGAACGGAAGTTTGGCACGGCGCTCGAGAACCGCGAGCAGCATTGCCACACGTGACGAATCAACGCCGTTCGTGACGCGCCTCGGTTGTGGGGCACTCGAGGGAACGATGAGCGCTTGGATTTCGACGGGAATTGCGCGGCGGCCCTCCATTGTGATGGTGGTGCAGGTGCCACTCACCGGGGTCGTCGTGTTCGATCGGAAGAGTGCGGACGGGTCAGGGACCTGCTCGATACCGCTTCCGACCATCTCGAAACAACCGACCTCGTCGGTCGGTCCGAAACGGTTCTTGAGCGTGCGAACAAAACGGAGGGCCGTTTGACGGTCGCCCTCGAAGTGCATGACAACGTCGACGAGGTGCTCCAGCAGCCTGGGACCCGCGACAGTCCCGTCTTTAGTGACGTGCCCGACAAGTATGACGGGGATTCCGCGTTCCTTGGCGATGCGAACGACCGTCGCGGCTACTTCCCGCACCTGAGCGACGCCCCCGGCCAGTCCGTCGACGGTTTCTGACGATACGGTCTGTACTGAGTCGATGATGACGAGAGAGGGTTTGACCTCGTCGATATGACCGAGCACGGTTCCGAGGTTGGTTTCGGCCGCAAGAAACAGCGTGTCGACCAGTGTTCCGGTGCGCTCGGCGCGAAGCCGAACTTGGCCAACGGATTCTTCAGCACTGACGTACAGGACAGTGTCTCCGCGCATCGCAACGCGACCAGCAACGTCGAGAAGAAGAGTGGACTTACCGACTCCCGGCTCGCCGGACAAGAGAATCGCTGCACCGGGGACGATGCCGCCACCGAGTACCCGGTCAAATTCAGCAATTCCGGTCGGTCGATGTTCGGCATCGGTCACCGTGATCTGGGTGATGGGAACGGCTGCGCGGTTCGTTGGGACTCGTGTCGCGACGGTTCGCCCGCCGAGGGACTCGACCCCAAATTCGCGAACGGTGTCCCACTGTTGGCATTCGCCGCACCGACCGACCCACTTGTTTGTCGTCCACCCGCATTCGACGCACTTGTACGGAGTTGTCACGCGGGCCATGCTTCCAGATTAGGCGAGAGGACAGACGTCGTCCCGTTTTTCTCACACCTTGATTCGCGTGTAAGATTTCCCTCGGTGCCGTGTCCGAGCGGCCGAAGGAGCATGTCTCGAAAACATGTGTGGGTGCAAGTCCACCGTGGGTTCAAATCCCACCGGCACCGCCAGGGCCCCCGAGGAGACTCGGGGGCTTTTTTACCCCACGTGCCGCGAATGTGACTTCGCAAATGTTTTTATGAATGTTCGCTGAAGCGAACATTTCGATATATACTGAAGCCGACCTTTTCGAAGGGGGTCAGTGAGCCGGAACCGCCACGCGGGACCGGCTCACTTCATTTAATCAAGCCCTTAGGGCAGAAGTCGGTTGGGTCCGCGGAAGAGGTACGTCGTTTCGCGGATCGACGGCAGGCCGAGCATGAGCATGAGGAATCGGGCCAAACCCATTCCGAACCCGCCGTGCGGGGGAACCCCGTGGCGGAAGAAGTCGAGATAGAAATCGAGTTCCTCTGGGTCGAGCCCCTTGTCTTTCGCTTGAGCGGTGAGGACGTCGATGCGGTGCTCGCGCTGGGCGCCGGTCGAGATCTCGGTGCCGTTGTACAGCAGGTCGTACGAGTTCGTAAGGTTCGGGTCGCCCTCGTGACGCATGTGATAAAACGGGCGGATCGATGTGAAGTAATCGGTGACGAACACGAAGTCGTGCCCGAACGTTTCCTTGACATACGCCGACAATTGCCGTTCACCTTCGGGGTCCAAGTCGCCGTCCGCGCGGGGAACGGTGTACCCGCGGGCCTTGAGGATCTCGTGCGCCTCAGCGAGCGGAATGCGCGGGAACGGAGTCGTGGGGGGCGTAACGGCGATTTCGTAGGCGGCTTCAATCTGCGACCCGAGCTTCTCGGTGACCGCGGTGAGACCGGCGACGATGACCGACTCGTGCATCGCCATGACGTCCTCGTGCGAATCAACCCACGACATCTCGGCGTCAATCGACGTGAATTCGGTCGCGTGGCGTGAGGTAAACGACGGGTCTGCGCGGAACGCGGGTGCAATCTCGAATACCGCACCGAAACCGGCGGGCTGCGCCATTTGCTTGAAGAACTGCGGGCTCTGCGCGAGGTACGCCGTCGTCTCGAAGTATTGCATCTCGAACAGTTCGGCACGGGACTCGGAGGCACTCGCCATCAGCTTCGGCGTGTGGATCTCAATGAAGCCGTTGTCGACCCACCAGGTTCGCATCGCGTGTTCGAAGACTGTCTGGACACGGAAGATTAGGTTCGCCTCGGGGCGACGAAGGTCGAGGAAGCGCCAGTCGAGGCGCTTGTCGATGCTGGAGTCCTCGGCGATGGGCGGTTCGGGTTGAGCTTCAGCGACGACCTCGAGCGTCGAAATCTTCACCTCGAGCCCGCCGAGTTTCACCCGTTCGTCGTGCGCGAGTTGACCCGTGACGCGAATGAAGGTCCCGGCGTTGAGTGTTCCGATGAGTTCCGTGAGAGCGAGTCGCTCGGCCGAATCGGCGACCGCGGGGTCGAGCTCACGAACCGCCTTTGTGACGAGCTGCACAGCCCCAGACTCGTCACGCAGGATGACGAACTGGACCGCCTTCTGGTCGCGGACGGCGTCGACCCACCCCGCGACAACAACGTCGCCGTCGGGGAGAGCGGAAAGGGATGCCACGGTTGAACGCTTAGCCATAATCTCCAGCGTAGCGGGCGGGTTGCCCACAGTTTGCGCGGATACAATCGGGAGGGTGAGTGCCGAGCGTGTCCATCTCGTGCGCCACGGTGAGGTGAATAACCCCGGTGGCGTTCTCTACGAGCGTCTGCCGAACTTTGGCCTCACCGAAAACGGCCGGACACTTGCCGAATCGGCGGTTCGTCAGGTGCCTCTCGACACCATTTCCGCACTGCTGGTCAGCCCGCTTCAGCGCGCACGCGAATCGATGGCGCCTTGGGAATCCGCAACCGGATTGACCGCAACAATTGACGAACGCGTGATTGAGCCGTGGAACGAATTCCGCGGGCTGCCACTCGGCGGCGGGCGATTCCTTTTGTCGCGCCCGGACCTCTGGAAACTCCTGGCGAACCCGTTCCGTCCGTCGTGGGGCGAGCCGTATCGCGACATCGCCCAGCGCATGCTGGAGGCGATGCGGGATGCGGTCGACTCGGTGGACGGTGGCGACGTCGTGATCGTGTCTCACCAATTGCCCATTTGGATGGTGCAGCGGGCCATGTCCGACAAGTCGTTGGCGCACTGGCCCGGCACCCGACGCTGTTCGCTGTCGTCTGTGACGTCATTCCAGGTTCACCCCGCTGATTTCGTCGAATACGACTACCGCGAGGCGACCGACGTCGGTCGCGCGGTGGATTCGGGGGCGGTGTGAGGCGCGCCATTCTCGGTGCGACCCTCGCGGCCTCCCTTCTCGTCATCGGCGGGTGTGTCTCGAACGATCCACTCGCACAAGACGTAACGAACACGAACTTCACATCCGCCGACGGAACCGTGACCGAAGTCGCGCCTGCGAATCGAGGGGAGTCGGTGTCGTTCGAATCCAGCGACATGACGGATGGGTCGGCCGTGAGCGCCCAGGATTATCGCGGCTCTGTGTTAGTCGTCAACTTTTGGTACGCAGCGTGCCCACCGTGCCGTGCGGAAGCGCCGGATCTCGCCGAACTGGCCACGATTTACGCCGACAAGGGAGTCCGATTTCTCGGTGTGAACGTCTACGACAACGCGTCGGGGGCACAATCGTTCGAAAAGACCTTCGACATCCCTTACCCCAGTGCTCTCGACGCTGACACAGGCGAACTGCGACTCGCGTTTGCGGGTAACCTCCCGCCGAGCGGAATTCCCACCACCCTTATCGTCGACCGAGATGGTCGAGTCGCGGCGCGTGTGCTGGGCTTCATCTATGACCGATCGATGTTCGAGGACATGCTCGACCGCGTTGTCGCTGAGGTCACTTCGTGATCGACAACGTCGGCGAAATCGTGTTCTCGGGCGACCTAAGCATCGCGCTGCCCATCGCTTTCCTCGCGGGGTTGCTCGCGTTTCTTTCGCCGTGCATCATCCCGCTCGTGCCCGGTTACATCGCCTACGTTTCGGGCTTTGCCATCACCGCCGAGCCGACACCGGCTGATCGCCGCCGAGTCCTTCTCGGGATTATCGGCTTTGTCGCGGGGATGGGCGCTGTGTTCATCTCGTTGTCGGTGATGTTCGGGACTCTCGGCCTTCTCTTGATTCCGTATCTCGACATCGTGTTGCGGGTGTCGGGTGTCGTTCTCATCCTTCTGGGCGTCGTCTTCGCCGGCGGAATCCCCGAACTGCAGCGGGATTTCCAGCCACAGTGGAAGACGCGCGCGGGGGTGTGGGGGTCGCCGGTTCTCGGAATCGTGTTCGCCCTCGGGTGGGTTCCCTGCGTCGGCCCAACGCTCATCGCGGTGCAAACCCTCGCGTTGAGCGCTCACGACCCGGCGCGCGCTGCGGTTCTGGGCGTCGCCTACTGGCTCGGGCTCGCGCTACCCTTTGTGGTTGTTGCGCTGCTGCTGGGTCGAATCCTTCCCGCTCTCGCCTGGGTCCGCCGGCACATCAAGTCCATTAACGTCGCGGGCGGTGTGCTTCTAGTCGGAATCGGCGTCCTCATGGTCGTCGGCGTCTGGCGTGAGTTTCTGTCGTGGGCGGGGGTGTTCCTGAGTGGCTTCACGTCGACCCTCTGACCCAGCGTTTCTTCAACCCGTCGACCTCGCCGATTCGACGAGCGACTTTGATTCGCCGGACGCCCCGCGCAAGAACCGTCTCGATGCCCCGATTCGCGGGCCCAAGCTCGGGCCTCTTGAGTTCCTGCGCTGGGTGTGGCGCGTACTCACGTCGATGCGCACCGCGATCATCTTGCTTGTTTTGGTGGCATTCGCGTCGGTCCCCGGGTCGCTCGTCCCGCAGCGCTCGTCCGACCCGAACGGTGTGATCGTCTTCAGAGACACCAATCCCGAACTTTTCAGGTTCTACGATTCGATTCAATTGTTTGACACCTTCACGTCAGTCTGGTTTTCGTCCATCTATTTGTTGTTGTTCATTTCGCTGATCGGCTGCATTGTGCCGCGGTCCCTATATCACTGGCGAATCCTCCGGGCCGAGCCGGCCGACGAGCCCGCGTCCTGGGTTCGATTGCCTTTCCGCCGCGCCGAACCTGCAACCGGTGGAACTGTCGCTGCGCTTGATCGCGCCGAGGGCGCCTTGCGGAAGGCGCACTATCGCGTTGTCCGGAATGACACCTCGATTCGCGCCGAGTTCGGCTATTTGCGCGAGACGGGGAACCTCGTCTTCCACGTCGCCCTCGTCGGAATTTTGGCGACACTAGCTGTCACCGGTGGATTCGGCTGGAGCGGCCAACGAGTGATTATCGAAGGCCAAACGTTCACGAATCAACTTGCGTCCTACGATTCGTTTCACCCCGGTTCGTGGTTCAACGAGCAACAACTCGAGCCGTACGGCGTGACGTTGGAATCGTTCACGCCGGAATACACCAAAGACGCCGTCAACGACGCGTGGATGCCAATCGATTTCACGGCGAAAGTCTCGGTAACCGAGGGCAATGCGATGCGCGAGGTGGTGCTGAAGGTCAACGATCCTCTGGTCGCCGGTAATTCGCAGATGTACCTGTTGGGGAACGGATTCGCTCCCGTCATCACCGTGCGCGACCCGCAGGGAACCGTCGTGTTTGATCAGCCCGTGGTGTTCCTCAGTCAGGACTCCAACCTCACGAGCGTCGGCGTGGTGAAGGTCCCCGACGGATTGTCCGAGCAACTCGGGATGCAGGGTTTCTTCTACCCCTCCGCGGTCGACCTAGATTCGGGTGCCCTGTCGTCGAACAATCCCGAACCCACCAACCCGACGGTGACGTTGAACATTTACACGGGGGACCTCGGGCTCGATTCGGGGGTGACCGCTAATGTCTTCCAACTCCCCGTCGAGTCACTCACCCAGATCGCCGGGCGACTCACGGGTACCGACGTCGTGTTGACCCCGGGCGATGTGTTCCAACTCCCCGGTGGTCTAGGTTCCATCGAGTTCACGTCACTTCGCCGATTCATCGGTGTCGAAATCCGTCACGACCCAACCCAATTAGGCGTCGCGGTAAGCACCTTCTTTGTTGTCGCGGGTTTGCTGGCCTCGCTGGGGACTCGCCGCCGCCGCGTGTGGATTCGCGTCCGCGGCACCGCCCGCAGGCGCGAACTCGAATGGGGCGGGATGTCGCGCGGTGACGATCCTCGCCTCGACGCGTCGCTTGATCGACTAGTGGGGAAAACGCTCTCGTCAGCTGCCGCTAAAATGAGAGGAAAATGACGAACAACCTCGAATCGATTTCCCTCATCGCGACCTATTCCGCGATGGCGGTGTACACACTCGCCTTTATTCTGTTCACGGTCGATTTGGCGGGTCGGGCCGCCACTGATGGTCAGTCCAAACCCACCCGCTGGCTTCACAGTGCGATAGCGGTTCTCGTCCTCGGGTTTGCGATTCACTTCGGTGCGGTCATCACCCGTGGAATCTCGGCCCATCGCGTGCCGTGGGCGAACATGTACGAATTCGGCCTGACCGCGACTCTCGTGTTGGTCGGGGTTTTCCTTGGCATCAACATCTGGCGTGACGTGCGTTTCGTCGGTGCGTTCGTGTCGGGGTTTGCGATCCTCGCGCTCGGTATCGTCGCCGTCAACTTCTATGTCGCGGTGTCGCCCCTGCCCCCTGCGCTACAGAACTATTGGCTCGTCATCCACGTCTGTGTTGCTGTTCTCGGAACGGGATTTTTCGCGACGGGTGCAGCCCTGTCGGCCTCGCAACTTTTCCAGCAATCGCGTGAAGAGGGCAAACTTCAGACTCGCTCGTGGCGTTTCCTGTCGGCGTTCCCGTCGTCCGAAACGCTGGAAGCACTCGCCTACCGAATCATTGTGATCGGATTCGTCTTTTGGACCTTCACCGTTATCGCGGGTGCAATCTGGGCCGAACGCGCCTGGGGGCGTTATTGGGGTTGGGACACGAAAGAAGTCTGGTCGTTCATCATCTGGACGCTGTTCGCGGGATACATTCACGCGCGCGCGACGCGCGGTTGGCGTGGGCGCCCGGCGGCGATTTTGAGCCTCATCGGTTTTAGCGCTGTGGTGTTCAACTACGGAATCGTGAACGTTTTCTTCAAAGGCTTGCATGCTTATTCGGGACTCTAAAGCAGCGCGAGGCACCGGGCTGCACGGTCGCGCCACCAGTGTTCGCGCTCGGGACTGACACGCAGTTCTTCGGCGGCACTCTCGTCGACGATTCCGGGCGTTGCCGCGAACGTTCCAAAGTCGGTGACCGCGGGGAGGACGTCTCGCTCGAACAGCACATTCGTGGCAATTCCGCAGTCATAGTCGAGGTGTTCGATTCGCATTGCGAGATCGACCGACGCGCCAAGCCCGATGGACGATTCCAACGCGCTCGAGACGACCACCGGCAGCCCCGCCTCGTCGATGATGTTCAGCGCGCGTCGAACGCCGCCGAGAGGCGCGACCTTGATCACGAGAATGTCCGCTGCCCCGGCACGAGCGACAGCGACCGGGTCGGTAGCTTTGCGAACGCTCTCGTCCGCCGCGATTGCAATTCCCAAACCGTGAACGCGCGTGCGAATCTCGTAGAGTTCGTCGACGCTCATGCAGGGCTGTTCAACGTATTCGAGATCGAACTGTTCCAGCGCGCGAATGGCGTGTTCTGCTTCGTCGACATTCCAGCCGCCGTTCGCGTCGATTCGAACCCGACCCGCCGCACCGACGAAATTGCGAGCGGCGCGCACTCGCGCGATGTCGTCCGCCAGGGCTTGACCAGGTTCGGCGACCTTCACCTTGACCGTGCGGAAATCACCGAATCGTTTGAGAATCGTCGCGACATCGGCCGCGTCGACGGCTGGCAGGGTGGCGTTGGTTCGCACGACGTCGCGAAAAACGAGTCGTTCCTCAATGCTCGGAAGATGGTTCCAGGCCTGCTCGATCGCGCACGCCAGCCACGGAGCGGACTCGGCGTCGTCGTATTCGGGGAACGAGGCGAACTCGCCCCATCCGCCCATCGGTGAGGCGATGAGCATCGTCTCGCGCACATCGAGACCGCGAAAACGTGTCCGCATCGGGAGCGCCACGACCCGCACGTTCGCGAGCAGCTCGTCGACGGTGGGAAGTCTCATGTCTCAAACATATCCGCGAAGTTATAGCCTGAACCTATGACAAATTCGGTCAGCGAACTCTTTGATTCGACCCAGTGGACCGTTGTGCCCGGATTCGATGGGCTGATGGACGTGACGTATCACCATTCTGCCGATGAGGGCATTGCGCGAATCGCGTTCAATCGCCCAGAGGTCCGCAATGCGTTCCGGCCGCACACGGTCGACGAGTTGTATCGCGCGCTCGACGACGCGCGCCTCAACCCCCGGCTCGGTGTCGTTTTGTTGACCGGGAACGGCCCGAGCGCCAAGGATGGCGGCTGGGCGTTCTGTTCCGGCGGCGACCAGCGCGTGCGCGGTGCTGACGGCTACAAGTACGCCGATGGCGAGACCGCCGACACGATCGACGGCGCTCGCGGCGGCCGCCTCCACATCCTCGAGGTGCAGCGCCTCATTCGGTTCATGCCCAAGGTCGTTATCGCGTTGATTCCGGGCTGGGCGGCTGGCGGCGGGCATTCTCTGCACGTCGTGTGCGACCTGTCGATCGCGAGCCGTGAACACGCCCGCTTCAAGCAGACCGATGCGACGGTTGGTTCGTTCGACGCCGGCTACGGCAGCGCGTATTTCGCTCGTCAGGTCGGTCAAAAGTTCGCGCGTGAAGTGTTCTTCCTCGCCGACGAGTACGACGCGCAGCGGGCCCACGACATCGGTTCCGTGAACGCGGTCGTCGCGCACAACGAACTTGAATCGACGGGGATCGCCTGGGCGCGCAAGGTTCTTGCGCAAAGCCCGACGGCCATTCGCATGCTCAAGTTCGCGTTCAACGCGGTCGACGACGGACTCGTCGGTCAGCAGGTGTTCGCGGGGGAAGCGACTCGCCTCGCGTACGGAACCTCCGAAGCGGTCGAAGGCCGCGACGCCTTCCTCGAGAAGCGCGACCCCGACTGGGGCGCCTTCCCCTGGCAGATCTGACCGTGTCGCCTTCGGAACTACCCGAACACGAACTCGAGCCAATTCGAGACGCACTGGTCAACGGCATCACGGTCGAAACGAGTGGTTCGACAGCGCGACCGAAACGAGTGCGCTTGTCGGGTTCGGCTTTGATCGCCTCGGCCCGAGCCACATCCGGCACAATCGGCGAGGGCGGGTGGGTTCTCGCCCTTCCACTGTCGTACATCGCGGGAATCATGGTCGCCGTTCGGTCACTCGTTGCCGAGACCCCGCTCGTCGATGCCCGCCGCGAGCCTTTCGATGCCCGCGAATTCGCCCAATTGGCGGCCAGCCTTCCGAACGGGACCTGGTTCACGGCACTGGTCCCCGCGCAGCTGGTTCGACTGGTAGATCTCGCCGAATGCGAAGCCGACGCCCGCGACGCGCTCCGACGTTTTTCTCGAATCCTGGTGGGCGGTCAAGCAATCCCCAGTGGGCTCATCGACCGTGCAACAGCGATGGGCATTCGAGTGACGAAAACGTACGGGTCAGCCGAGACCGCGGGCGGCGTCGTCTACGACGGTCGACCCATCGGAGACACGCGTGTTCGCATCGCCGAGGACGGTCGCGTGATCATCGCCTCGTCGAGCCTCGCTGACGAGTATCACGGTGATACAGAACTGACCGCGACGAGTTTCCGGGTCGACGACGGAACACGGTGGTGGTTCACAACTGACTTAGGAGTGTTGGACGACGGCGAACTGACGATTTTCGGGCGCGTGGACGACATCATCATCACGGGCGGCATCAAGGTATCGCTCGGGGACATCGACCGCGTGCTCGAATCCGCAGGCGTGGACGCCGCCGCGAGCTGGTTCGCCGACGACACGTGGGGGCAGGTTCCCGCACTCGTGTCGACGTCCGACCTCGACCGAGAGGTCATGCGCGACCTCATCGAACGGGAACTGTCGAAAGCGGCCCGCCCGTATAGATTTGTGGCGGTGTCTGAATTGCCGCGGTTGTCGTCTGGAAAAATCGATCGACGCGCGTTACAGGAACTGGTCGCGAGGGACGACTCGTAGAATTAGCCCATGGCAACTCGTAGCTCGAAAAAGAAGCGTCCGTCCGGCAATCGCAGCGGTCGACCCGGTACTCAGAAAATCGTCGCGCACGGCGCACAGGTTCAGGCCGCCGTTCGCCCCGCGAAGTTAGGCGATTGGGTTTCCGCAGTCCGCCCCGCGACGCTCGGGCTCGGATTCGCGCCAGTGCTTCTCGGTTGGGCCGTTGCGTACCTGCAGTTCCTCATCGATGACCTCAATCCGTGGGACGCGCTGCCCATCACGGTCGTCGCACTCTGTTTCCTCGTCGCACTCGCCCTGCAAATCGGCGTGAACTTTGCCAACGACTATTCGGATGGAATTCGTGGAACCGACACCCACCGCGTCGGTCCGACTCGGCTCACGGCATCGGGTGCCGCTCCGGCCAAGCAGGTTCGACTCGTCGCCTTCATCTTTTTCGGTGTTGCCGCGCTCGCGGGACTCGGCGTCACCGTGCTCACGCAGATCTGGTGGCTTCCCGCGGTCGGCGCCGCCGCCGTCGCCGCCGCCTGGTTTTACACGGGTGGGAAAAAGCCCTACGGGTACTCGGGCCTCGGCGAAATCGTGGTCTTCATCTTCTTTGGACTCGTCGCGACCACGGGGACCGCGTTCCTTCTCGTGCAGGCGGTCTGGATTGACAGCATTCTTGCCGGCGTCGCAATGGGGCTTTTTTCGATGGCGGTTCTGCACATCAACAACGTGCGCGACCGTGCCACCGACATCGCCGCGGGCAAGCGCACTCTTGCAACCCGGATTCCGCCGTGGCTCGGTCGTGCCTTCTTCACGCTCCTAGTTCTCGCGCCGTTCGGAATCCTCGTTTATTTCTCTTTGATTCTGATCTCGGCGGGTTGGGCATTCTTCGCGTTGTTTATCGCCGCCCCCGCGTTGCTCATCACCTGGACTGCGACGACCGCGCGCGAGTACGTTCTGGTGCTGAAACTGACGGTGTGGACGTGCCTCGCCTACGCGGCGTTGCTTGCTTACGCGTTTGCCTTTTAGTTAGCACTCGACGACATTGACGGCGAGACCGCCCGTCGACGTTTCCTTGTACTTGGTCGACATATCGAGGCCCGTTTGGCGCATCGTCTCGATGACGGTATCGAGCGAAATCTTGTGCGAGCCGTCACCGGCGAGAGCGAGTCGCACGGCGGCAACAGCTGTTCCCGCCGCAATCGCGTTGCGCTCGATGCACGGCATCTGAACGAGCCCGCCGACCGGGTCGCAGGTCAATCCGAGATTGTGTTCCATCGCGATCTCGGCGGCATTTTCGATCTGACGTGGAGTGCCACCAAGAATCGCGGCGAGCCCAGCGGCAGCCATCGAACAGGCCGAGCCGACCTCGCCCTGACAACCCGCCTCGGCACCCGAGATGCTGGCGTTGCGTTTGTAGAGCGTGCCGATTGCACCGGCGGTGAGCAGGAAATCCCGTTCAATGACCAATCGGTCAATTTTTTTGAATCGCTCGGCGTAATAACCAACGGCGGGGATGATTCCCGCAGCGCCATTGGTAGGGGCCGTCACGACCCGCATTCCCGCGGCGTTTTCTTCGTTCACGGCAATGGCGAATGCCTGCAGCCATTCGTTCGCAAATTCGGTCGGAGCATCCGCTTTTTGCTGCGAATCGAGATGGCGTGCGAGTCCCGCCGCGCGTCGCTGCACGTTCAGATGGCCGGGCAGCATTCCGTCGTGAACCAGCCCGGACTCGACGCAGTTCGTCATGACGGTCCAAATATCGGTGAGGCGCGTGTCAACAACTTCAGCGCCATAGATCGCCACGGCGTTGGCGTGCGCCATGTCGGCGATGCTCATCCCAGTTGAATCGCACAACTCGATGAGTTCGTCGCCGTTGTCGAAGGGGTAGGGGAGAGCCGTGTCGGTGGGCGCAGCGGGTTGACCAATCTCGTCGTCGGATTCGACAAATCCGCCACCGACCGAGAAATAGGTTCGCGAAAAGACGGGCTGGCCGTCCGCGTCGAGCGCGGCGTAGGTCATGGCATTTGAATGTTGTGGGAGGCGCGTCATGGGTCGAAGTTCGATGTCTGCTGCATCAAATGGGAGTTCGCGTCCCGCGACGAGGATTCGTCCCGATGTGACAGCGGCATCCCACGCGGTCGACACCGAAACGGGGTCGCAGGTTTCGGGGGCGGCACCTTCGAGTCCGGCGATGATTGCGTTTATCGTGCCGTGTCCGACGCCCGTAGCACCGAGTGACCCAAACAACGACACGCGAATCCGGTTCGTCAGATCAAGTTGGTCCGACGCGGCCAGTTCACTGACGAATCGGCGGGCTGCACGCATCGGTCCGACGGTGTGCGAACTCGACGGGCCAACGCCGACGGTGAAGAGGTCAAGTGCGGTGAGAATGCTCACGATGGCTTTCTGCTTGCTGTGAGAGAAAAGGCGCCTGTGAGCCGACGTATCGACCCACAGGCGCCCGACGGTATTACTTGTGTTCGCCGTGCACTGCGTAGCGCTCCTCAGGGGAGAGCACGAGGTTGTGGCGACCGACCAGCGCGAAGTAGGCCAAGAAGACTACATACACGATGATGATGGCGTAAATCGCGGGAAGGAACGTCGGGTTCAACAAGAATCCGACGAACGCCAGTGCGGCGATTAATCCGGACACCGTTGCCCCACCGACACCCCACGGCGAGCGATACGGACGCTCGAGTTCGGGGTGCTTGACGCGCAGGATGATGAACGAGATCATCTGCATGAGGTAGGCCAACATGGCTCCCCACACCGCGATGTTCAGGATGATGGCCCCAGCCACACCACTGATGGCGCCGGTCGTGTCGGTTGCGGTCAAGTAATCGAGCAGCACGAGTGCAGCGAGACCGATAAGTCCACCGACGAGAAGTGCGAGCCACGGGGTTTTGTTCTTTCCCGTGACCGACAGTCCCTTGAAGTAGTAACCAGCGCGCGAGAGCGAGTACATATTGCGACCGTAGGCGAACATGATTCCCTGGAGCGACGCGAGCAGACCAATCAGTGCGAAGAGCCCCAGAATCGCGGCCCAGCCATCGCCCACGACGGCACGGAAGCCGTCGAGGAGAGGCTCACCGGCAGCACCCGTTACCTCAGCACCGAGAATTCCGGTGTTGAGGAACATGATGAGAAGACCGGTGACGATGAGGGTTCCACGAGCCCAGAATCCGGCACGAGGGATGTCCTTCGACGGGTTGTGAGCTTCTTCCGCAGCGAGGGGAAGCTCTTCGATACCGAGGAATAACCAGACGCCGAAGGGGATCGCGAAGAGGATACCCATGATGCCGTGTGGGAGGAACGAGCTCGAGCCGGCGCTGCCGTCGGCGGGGATGTTCCAGAGCGAATCCCAGTTGAACTGACCAGACGCGAGAACCATCACCGAGAAGATAAGGATGATGGCGAGCGAGATGACCGACACGACGATGGAGAACTTGAATGAGATCGCCGAACCGAGGGAGTTGAGTCCGATGAACGCCGCGTACAACACGACGTACCAGATCCACATGTTTCCAGTGAGGTCGAGCCCGAAGAGTTCCGAGGTCACGCCGTTCGCGTACGCCGCCGAGAAGAACACGACGACCGCGGTGGTTGCGACGTATTCGACGGTTTCGGCGAGGCCCGTGATGAACCCACCCCATGGCCCCATCGCTTTTCTGGCGAATGAGTAAGCACCACCCGAGTGGGGCATTGCCGACGACATTTCACCGATGGCGAACATGAGTCCGTAGTACATGACGACAAGAATGACGAATGCGATGAGAAGTCCACCGAAGCCACCGGCTGATACACCGAAGTTCCATCCCGAGAAGTCACCCGAGATGACCGCGGCGATGGCGAGACCCCAGAGGCCCCAGACACCCGCAGATCGAGTGAGCTGGCGCTTCTCGAAATAGTCCTTGCTTTGCTCGGTGTAGGAAACTCCCGAGACTTTCAATTTGTTAGACATACGACGTTGAAGTCCTTTCCCGTCGCGGGAACTTTCGCACCCACGACATTGTGTTGGCTAGGTAGTTGTGAGCATAGACGAGATGGCACCTGAATATCCAACCTTTAGAGGAAAAATTTTTGTGTTGTCAATATAGGGACACCGCCGACCATGGGTTGCTTTGTCCCCGAAGATTGGGAGCTAAGTTGACAAACACCCCTCACCTGGTGTTTTCTAAAGGTGACAAATCCAACCTCAACGAAGAGGAATAACACCATGGCTCAACGCACCGGCATGCTCACTGTCCCCGAATTGCAGAAACTTGTTGACAGTAGTGAAATCGACACGGTCATCATCTCGTTTACCGATATGCAAGGTCGACTCGTTGGTAAGCGAATGTCGGCGCGGCTATTCGTCGAAGACGCCATGGAACACGGCGCCGAATGCTGCAACTATCTGCTCGCGGTCGATGTCGAGAACAACACGGTTCCCGGATACGAGTTTTCGTCGTGGGAAAAGGGATACAACGACATGGCGATGATTCCGGACATCTCAACGCTGCGACTCGTTCCCTGGATCCCCCACACCGCGATGGTGATGGCCGACCTCCAGACAACTGACCACGAACCTGTGCCGATTGCGCCCCGTTCGTTGCTCAAGGCGCAGATTGATCGCCTTCAGAAGATGGACCTCGTCCCCTACGTCGGCACCGAGCTTGAATTCATTGTTTTCGACGATTCATTCCGTGACGCGTGGGCAAAGGGTTACGACAACCTGCGCCCGTCCACCGACTACAACGTCGACTACGATCTCCTCGCGAGCAACCGAGTTGAGCCGTTGCTGCACGATATCCGTGTGAGCATGGACAAGGCTGGAATGTACTGCGAGGGCGTCAAGGGTGAATGCAACCTGGGCCAACAAGAAATCGCGTTCCGCTACGACACCGCCTTAATCACGTGCGACAACCACTCTGTCTACAAGAGCGGTGCCAAGATGATCGCCGATAACCACGGCAAGTCGCTGACCTTTATGGCGAAGTTCAACGAGCGTGAGGGTAACTCGTGCCACATCCATATCTCGTTCCGCGACTCGAAAGGCAACGCCGTATTCGCGGACAAGAACTCTGAGAACGGAATGTCGGACATGTTCCGCCACTTTCTCGCCGGTCAAATTGCGCTCATGCGCGAGTTCACCCTGTTGTTCGCTCCCAACATCAACTCGTATAAGCGGTTCGCTTTCGGCTCGTTTGCCCCGACCGCTATTGCGTGGGGCCACGACAATCGAACTCTCTCGCTGCGCGTTGTCGGTCACGGCCACGGAATGCGCGTCGAGCACCGCGTCCCCGGTGGTGACGTGAACCAGTACCTCGCCGTCGCCGGACTCATTGCCGCAGGTATTCACGGCATCGAGAACAAATTGGAACTCGAAGACCAGACGCGTGGAAACGGCTACGAAGCGGACAAGCCACATGTGCCGACCACACTGCGCGAAGCCGCCGACCTGTTCGAGAACAGTAAAGCGGCTCGCGCGATCTTCGGCGACGACGTCGTCAACCACCTCGTCAACGCAGCCCGAATCGAGATCCGCGCGTTCGACAGCGCCATTACCGATTGGGAGCGTGTTCGCGGTTTTGAGCGACTCTAGTCAACCCGTCATCGGCATCACGACGTACCGTCAACAAGCGAAGACGGGCGTGTGGGATGTCGATGCGGCGTTCCTGCATTCGGGTTACATCGAGAGCGTCGCGCGTGCCGGAGGTATTGCGGTTTTGTTGCCTCCGCAACCCGCATCCTCGGCCATCGCGGATCGCGTTCTTGATGGGCTCGACGGGCTCGTGTTCGCAGGTGGACGGGATATCAACACCGAACGCTACGACCAAGAGTCGGGCGAACACACCGACCAGCCCGATCTGCGCCGTGATGAGTGGGAGTTTGCGCTGGTGAACGCGGCCCTTCGTCGCGAATTGCCCGTGCTCTTCATTTGCCGGGGTGCTCAGGTTCTCAATGTCTATCGCGGGGGCACTCTGTTCCAACACCTTCCGGATGTCATCGGAAAAAACGACTACCAGCGTGGAGAGGCCCTTCTGACCGAAATGGAAATGACGGTGTCGCCGGGCTCGACGCTCGAGTCCATCGTCGGGTCCTCGGTGACTGGGATGGTCTATCACCACCAAGCAATCGATGCGATTGGCTCCGGCTTGACGGTCACCGCTCGCACCGCGGACGACGTTGTCGAAGCGATCGAGATTGACGATTACCCCTTTGGGGTCGCGGTCCAATGGCACCCCGAGGTCACGTCAGAAAAAGACGGACGACTTTTCGACGCGCTCGTATCCGCAGCGCGCACACAGAGGAGCAACGCATGAGTTACACGATCATCAATCCCGCGACCGGCGACGAGATGGAGACGGTCGAACACGCGACGGTTGACGAAACTGACGACGCGATTGCACGTGCTGGGCAGGCCCAGCGGAAGTGGGCGGCTCTCGCCCCCGCTGAGCGAGCGGAGGCTCTTCGCGCGTTCGCTCGGACTGTCGAGGCCGACATCGAGACCCTCGCCCAGATTGAGGTGCGCAACTCGGGACACCCCATCGGTCAGGCGCGCTGGGAAGCGACGCACGTGCGAAACGTGCTCGACTATTATTCGGCCGCCCCGGAACGCATGCTGGGCAAGCAGATTCCCGTTGCCGGCGGAATCGACATCACCTTCAACGAGCCTCTCGGGGTCGTCGGAATCATAACTCCGTGGAACTTCCCGATGACTATCGCATCGTGGGGGTTCGTTCCGGCGCTCGCCGCGGGAAACGCCGTAGTTCTCAAACCGGCGGAATGGACGCCGTTGTCGAGCCTTCGACTGGCAGAACTGGGCCGCGACGCGGGCCTGCCGGACGGACTGTTCCAGGTGCTTGCCGGAAAGGGAAGCGTCGTCGGTGAACGCTTCATCACGAACCCAGATGTTCGCAAGATCGTGTTCACGGGTTCAACCGAGGTGGGCAAGAGCGTCATGCGCGGAGCTGCCGACCAAATCAAGCGAGTGACCCTCGAACTCGGGGGCAAGAGCGCGAACATCGTTTTTGCCGACGCCGATGTCGACAAGGCGGCCGCGACAGCACCGTATTCGGTGTTCGAAAACGCTGGCCAGGATTGCTGTGCGCGCAGCCGCATCCTCGTTCAGAAGTCGGTCCTCGATGAGTTCATGGAGAAGTTCGAAACCGCGGTCAAAGGGGTCGTTGTCGGCGACCCGACGAAAGATTCGACCGAGGTCGGCCCGCTTGTTCACGCGAAGCACCTCGAATCAGTGAGCGCCTACTTGGACATAGCCGACATCGCTTTCCGTGGAAGTGCGCCGGAAGGGCCGGGCAACTGGTTCGCTCCGACCGTGGCCCTGTCCCGCGGGCTTGATGACCCGTGCATGACTGACGAGATATTTGGTCCGATCGTCGCCGTGCATGCGTTCGAGGATGAGGCCGACGCGATTGCCATCTCGAACGCTACGGAATTCGGACTCTCCGGGTCGATTTGGACCCGTGATGTAGGGCGCGCCATCCGCGTCTCACGAGCGGTCGAGAGCGGCAACCTCTCGGTCAACTCGCACTCGTCCGTTCGGTACAACACGCCGTTCGGCGGATTCAAGCAGTCGGGACTCGGACGCGAACTCGGCCCCGACGCACCTCTTCACTTCACGGAAGAAAAAAACGTTTTCATCCCAGCGGACTAATCCCGGAAAGGAACAACCATGTCCATTGAAAAAATCGATCTCACCCAACGCCTGAAAGGCAAGGTCGCGGTCATTACCGGCGGCGCGAGCGGAATCGGTCTTGCGACCGCTAAGCGCATGCGTGCCGAAGGTGCAATTATCGTCATCGGCGACATGGACCCGAAATCGGGTACAGCGGCAGCCGAGGAACTCGAGGGCACGTTCATCCAGGTCAATGTTGCCGACGAGGACCAGGTCAACCACCTGTTTGACGAGACGGTTCGCCTGCACGGCCGAGTTGACATCGCATTCAACAACGCCGGAATCTCGCCGCCCGATGATGACTCGATCGAAACGACCGAACTACCCGCATGGCAGAAGGTTCAGGACGTGAACCTCAAGAGCGTGTACCTGTGCTGTCGCGCGGTGCTTCGGCACATGACCAAACAGGGAAGCGGATCGATCATCAACACCGCGTCTTTCGTTGCGGTCTTGGGAAGCGCCACGAGCCAGATTTCGTACACCGCGAGCAAGGGTGGCGTTCTCGCCATGAGCCGTGAACTCGGCGTTCAATTCGCTCGCCAAGGAATCCGTGTCAACGCGCTCTGCCCTGGACCTGTCAATACGCCGTTGTTGCAGGAGCTGTTTGCCAAGGACCCCGAGCGAGCTCAGCGTCGACTCGTCCACATACCCGTCGGACGTTTCGCTCGGCCGGAAGAACTCGCGGCGGCCGTGGCGTTCCTCGCGAGCGACGACGCGTCGTTCATCACCGGCTCGACGTTCCTCGTCGATGGTGGAATTTCGGGCGCCTACGTCACTCCGGTCTAACCGACATGGATTTCGACCTCTCGGAGAATGAGTCGGTGGCGGCGGTCGGTTTCGACCGATCGCTGCTCCTCAAACCCATTCGCGGGGGGAACACCTACGAAGAGACGGTCGAACGAATCCTCCAGACGATTCGCCTCGGGTTGATTCACCCCGGTGAACAGCTGCCACCTGAGCGCGAACTCGCCACGATGCTCGAAATCTCACGCGACACCGTTCGGGACGCGATTGCGTCATTGTCGGAAGCGGGCTATCTATCGATACGGCGCGGTCGATACGGCGGCACGTTCGTCGCCGACACGATTCCCGCCGGACCCATTGTCATCGGGCGCGACGGGGATGTCATCGAACGACAGCACTTCACCGTGTCGGACATTCATGACGTTCTCGTTCTGCGCGCCGTGCTCGAGCCGGGAGCGGCGTATCAGGCGGCGATGGGTAATCTCACCGGGGAAGCGAGAGAACGCTTGTGGTCGGTGCATCAGGAAACGGCCAGCGCGACGGTCGAGGATTACCGGCGTCTCGATTCCCGTTTGCACCTGCAGATAGCCGAAATGGCGGGATCGACTTCCTTGGTCACCCAGATCGCTCAATCCCGAGTGAAGGTCAACGAACTGCTCGACGAGATTCCGCTACTGCCGCCCAACATCGCGCACTCGAACGAACAACACGAAACCATCGTTATGGCGATTCTTTCGGGGCGACCCGATGACGCCGAGGCCGCGATGCGCGCGCACCTCGAGGGGTCGGCATCGTTATTGCGCGGGTTCCTGACTTAGTTCTTCGCCGAATCAATCTGATCGTCTTCAACGTCCGAATCGATGTCGGTGGTGGGTTTTTCGACACGGCGCTGAATGTCACTCGCGATGCGCTGGCGCAGCCCACCGAGAAGAAGCACGGAAAGAGCGAAGGAAATCAAGGTCGCGAAGATGGCTCCCCAAATCCACCCCGTTCCGACGAGGAGGAGGATGACGAGTGATGCAGCGAAAAACCCGAGACGGGCGAGTGTGTAGGTGATCCACGGGCTCATCACTACATCGTATGCGCCCGCCGATCGCGCCTAGAATGAAGAAATGCTCGCTCGCGTTCTCTTAGTCGGCTCTTTCCTGATTGCCGCTGTCATTGTGTACGCGATCGTCGATGTGGCGACGACGCCGGCTTCTCGCATTCGCGGACTGCCGAAACCGCTCTGGTTTGTTGTCGTCGTTCTGGTACCCCTCGTTGGCGCAATCCTCTGGTTCATCGTGGGCAAGGGTCGTCGCGGTTCCTCGACAAAACCCGCGGCACCCACCGACATCGTTGATCTTGGCCCGACGAGCGGCCCGTTCTCGACCGAATCGGTTGATGACCGCATCGCCCGACTCGAAGAGGAACTTCGCCGACTTGACGAGGAGGGTGAAAACCCGCCCAAGGACGCGGCGTGACGTCGGACGCGTCCGCCGTGTCCAACGCAACGAACTGGTCGCTCGCTTTTCTTCGCACGCTCATCGAAAACGGAGTGACCGACGTCGTGGTGTGTCCGGGGTCGCGATCGCAATCACTCGCGTTGCTCGCTGCTGAATTAGCCGAGCGCGGGTTGCTCACGCTTCATGTTGTGCTTGACGAGCGGGCGGCCGGCTTCCTCGCGCTCGGGTTGTCACTCGAATCGGGGCGTCCCGCGGTTGTCGTGACAACGTCCGGAAGCAGCGTGGCCAACCTTCACCCCGCGGTCGTTGAGGCATTCCACCAAGGCACCCCCTTGCTACTGGTGACCGCTGACCGTCCGGCTTCGGTGCGCGCCCAGGGCGGGGGACAAACCACCTTCCACGTCGGAATGTTTGCGGCCGCAGCCAGAGCGACGTTCGACGTTCCCCCCGCCGAAAGCCCGGTCGACGCCGAGATGAGCGCTGCGACCGTTGCGTTCGAGGCGCTGTCCGTTGCACTCCGCGAACGCGGACCTGTTCACGTGAACCCCCAATTCATCGAACCTCTCTCGTCGGAGCCGCCGGAGAGCTATCTCGAGATAATCCTTCCCGGTGAACTTCTCGTCGTCGAACGCGAGTCGGTCGCGGTGACTGTCGATTCCTCTGTGGGTGTCGTTGTTATCGCCGGACTCGGTGCTGGTGTTAGGGCCGAAAAATGGGCGCGCGAACTGGGCGCTCCGTTGTTTGCCGAAATTGAGAGTGGGTCGCACTTCGGACCGCACCTGGTGACGGACTATCGAAACATCGCGATGAATCCAGAGTTCACCGACACTGTCCATACGGTTGTGGTCGTGGGTCGCCCAACCTTGGCGAACGTCATCGACCAGTTGTGCACGCGGGAGGACGTTGACGTCATTGTGGTTCAGGTGGGCGAGGGTGTCCCCTATCGGCCGACCGAACGAGTCCGTCTAGTCGACGAGATCGTCGTGACCGGAACCGGTGACGACATCGCCCGCGAGTGGGCCATCCCGTGGGCTCGGCGATCGCGAACCTCACTCGACGCGCAGCAACCTGAACCCGCGGCGGATGTTGCCGGCAGCCTCGCAGACGATCACGCCGCGCGGTCAGCCTTCGCGCGACGGGAAATGGAAATTCAACGAGAGCCCGTGACGAGTGACCTGATCGTGCGATTGGTGTGGGACGCCACCTGGCCTCACGATCGATTGGTATTCGGCGCCTCGTCCATCATCCGAATTGCCGACTCGGTATTGCCCGGAAAGCCGATTCGGGTTCACTCCAACCGCGGTCTTGCGGGAATTGATGGAACGATTGCAACCGCTCAGGGGATTGGCTCGGCTTCACGCCGGTCGGCTGGCCCAGTCGGGGTCACACGCCTTGTACTGGGGGATCTCGCCGCCGCCTACGATTCGAGTTCCCTCGCGTTGATCACGGGGCCGATACAAATTATCGTCTGTAACAACAACGGCGGGCGAATCTTTGAGGGGCTCGCCGTCAAGGCAACCGCGAATCCGGCCCACTTTGAGTCCGTCATGCTCACGCCTCAACACGTCAACTTTGAGGCGCTCGCCGCGGCGTATGGAATCGCTTATCGCCGAGTGGAAACTCGCGGCCAGTTGTCGTCTGCATTGACGGAAACGGCCGAGCCGATCCTCATCGAGGCCGTTCTGCTGGGCGGCTAGAGCGTCAGGGCTTCTCGGATCGGCCGGAACTTGAGTTCCGTTTCGGCATATTCCGACTCTGGGTCGGACCCAACAATGATACCCGCGCCGGCATGCGCGACGATATCGGTCTCGCGCCACTGCGCGCACCTAAGCGCGATTGCCCATTCGCCGTTCCCTGAGCCGTCCACCCAACCCACGGGACCGGCGTAGCGTCCGCGGGGGATCGCTTCGATGTCCGCGATTGTGGTCAGCGCGCGGTCGGTTGGAACCCCCGCGACTGCAGCGGTGGGGTGAACCGAGTCGATGATGTCGAGAACCGACGTTCGGGTTCGCAGAATGCCCTCGATGTCGCTGGCCAGATGCCAGACGTTCGACAATCGAAGGGTGAATGGTGTCGACACACCGACGATTGACCGGCAGTGCGGAGCGAGAGCCGTGAGAACCGACTGCATCGCATACTCGTGTTCGTCCCGGTCCTTGGTGCTATCCGCTAGGTGAGAAGCCGCGCGGGCATCGGATTGAGGGTCGACCCCGCGCGCGGCACTACCCGCGAGAACACGCGTCTGGACGCGACGGTCGTGAACGCGAACGAGCGTCTCGGGTGACGCGCCCCACAGACCTTCGACCGCAAAAATGTGACAGTCGGGATAACTTGATGCGAGTTTGCCCAACGGTGCGCGTTCGTCACCCGGCGTTACGACGTGTCCCGTAATCGCTCGGGCGACGACAACTTTCCCGAAATCGGAATCCAATCGACCAAGCGCCGCTCGAACACGATCGCGGTAGACCGAGTCGATGTGCGGCCAATCCACAACCGGCACAGGACCGATGGTTCGACGCGGATTGACGGGAACACTGTCGGGGTCACCCACCGTCACCGTCGTTACCTCACGCCCTTGTCGAATGATGGTCACGCGGGGAAAGATCAAGAACGCCTCGCCGTTCGGGTCGAACGACCCACTACCAATTGCGCGGAGATAGGGGCGCATCGCGGGCGGTGCCAGCGCCACCGCCGCGTCCCACAAGTCACCAAGCCGCGCGAAGCGATTCGGCCCACTCGCGGTCCATCGAGTGTGCTCGCCGATACCGACGATTTCACAGTCGCCGCTGCGGAAATACAGGGGTCGGGTTGGGCTCGCGTAGTCGAGTATCGATTCGACCCGAGTCGATCGAACGACGTCGCGTGAGAAGGTCTCGAGGTTCGCGCTGCTCACTCGTTAAGGCTACCTACGCACGGGTAGAGTTGTTAATCGTGACGAGTGCTGACCTGAGCAAAGACCCCCGTGAAGTCGCTGCCATGTTCGACGATGTAGCCCCTGGCTACGACCGAACGAACGCGGTTCTCTCGATGGGAACGAGTGCCCTGTGGCGATTGGCTACCGTGAGAGCGCTCGGAATAATCACGGGTGACCGAATTCTGGACATAGCCGCGGGGACGGGAACATCCAGTGCCGCGATTGCGAGGGCCGGGGCTCGAGTCACCGCCCTGGATTTCTCGGCGGGAATGGTTGCCGTCGGGCGCCAGCGTCACCCCGACATCGAGTTCGTCGCAGGAGACGCGACGGCACTTCCATTCGATGACGCCAGTTTCGATGCCGTAACCGTGTCATTCGGCTTGCGGAACGTCAACGATCCGCACACGGCGCTCGCTGAAATGCGCAGGGTGCTCGTCCCCGGTGGCCGTCTGGTCATTTGCGAATTCACGACGCCGCCAAGCGCGATCGTCCGGCGGGTCTACGACTTCTACCTGTCGACCGTGATGCCGCAGATTGCGAAACGGTCGAGCACCAACCCCGCCGCGTACACCTACCTCATGGAGTCGATCCGTGATTGGCCCACGCAGAGTATTCTCGCGGGGTGGATTCGCGACGCCGGTTTCACCGCGGTCGGGTACCGAAATCTGACCGGCGGAGTCGTCGCGCTTCATCGAGGAACCACCCCGTTGGGGGCTGACCGATGAGCCACCAGAAATCCATCAGTTCGAACTTCGGGCTCGCCGACGCGCTGTCGTCAACGACCGAGGAGCGCGAACTTGTCACCCGGCTCAACGCCGGCGTCAAGCGGATGGAAGAGTCGCTTAAGTCCAACCTGCACTTCGGCGACGCACACACGGACACCATCGCTCGATACCTGTTCGAAGCGGGAGGAAAACGGGTCCGACCACTGTTGGCCCTCGTCGCCGCCGAATATGGCGACCCCACCCACGAGGACATCATCATGGGCGCCCAGGTTGTCGAACTGATTCATCTCGCCACCCTGTATCACGACGATGTCATGGATGATGCGGACCTTCGCCGAGGTGTTCCGACCACCCACACGGTGTGGTCCAACTCGGTGGCCATCATCACGGGAGACCTTCTGCTCGCCCGTGCGAGTTCGCTCGCGTCGACCCTCGGCGACGACATGGTTCGCCTGCACGCTGCAACCTTTGAACGTTTGTGTCTTGGCCAGTTGCACGAAACAACAGGACCTCAAAACGGCGCGGACGCGGTTTCCCACTACCTTCAGGTACTCGCGGACAAGACGGGCTCACTGATTGCCTCGAGCGCCGTTGTCGGCCTGATGACGTCGGGCGCACCGCGCGAGTTCTTCGAGCCTCTTCGCGAATACGGCGAAAAGGTCGGTGTTGCTTTTCAGATCATCGACGACGTCCTCGACCTCGACGGTGGTGAAACCGGCAAAGAAAAAGGCAACGATGTCCGAAACGGTGTCGCTACGCTGCCCATTCTGTTGGCGCGCGCCGCCGATGACGACGAATCCCGATCGCTCGTCGAACGCATTGATGTCGCGATCGAATCTGCTGACGCCGCGGGCTTTGCTCTGTTGATGGACGAACTCCGAGCCAGCCGTCACACGGCGGAAACCATCGCGAGTGCGCGTCGCTGGGCGACCGAAGCGGTCGCCGTCCTCGACATTCTTCCGGACGGCCTGCCCAAGAACTCACTCGCCCGATTCGCTTCGCGCGTCATTGACCGAACAAACTAGGAACGACATGAAGCTTCGACTCGCGATCGTGGGCGCTGGCCCCGCCGGAATCTACGCCGCCGACATCCTGCAAAAATACGAGCGGGCGTTCGACGTGTCGATTGACCTGTTTGACCGCCTCCCGGCTCCGTACGGACTCGTCCGATACGGTGTTGCTCCCGACCACCCCCGTATCAAGGGGATTATCAACGCTTTGCGGGACGTGCTCGACTCGGGCGGGATTCGCATCTTTGGGAACGTCAACTTTGGCACCGACATCACCCTGGACGATCTCAAACGGCACTATCACGCCGTGATTTTCTCGACGGGAGCGATTCGGGACGCCGACCTCAACATTCCCGGGATCGACCTCGACGGTTCCTACGGTGCAGCCAATTTCGTATCGTGGTACGACGGGCACCCCGACGTTCCGCGCGATTGGCCGCTGAACGCGAAAGAGGTCGCGGTCATCGGGAACGGGAATGTGGCCCTGGATGTTGCGCGCATGCTGTCGAAGCACGCGGACGATCTTTTGCCGACGGAGATTCCGGACAATGTCTATCAGGCGCTGAAAGCGAGTCCCGTCACCGACGTTCACGTCTTTGGCCGCCGCGGTCCGATGCAGGTCAAGTTCACTCCGCTCGAACTGCGCGAACTCGGTGAACTCAATGACGTGGACATGGTTGTGTACGACGAAGATTTTGACTACGACGACGCGTCCAAGGCCGCGATTGAATCGAACAAGCAGATTTTTGTCATCAACAAAATTTTCGCCCCGTGGCGCGAGGCGGGAGCAGGCACGGCTAGCCGCCGCCTGCACCTGCACTTCTTTGCCAACCCGGTCGAGGTCGTTGGCGCGGACGGGCGCGTCAGTTCGTTCCGTTATGAGCGCACCGAACCCGATGGCGCCGGCGGGGTCCGCGGCACCGGCGATATGCGAGAAATCGCCGTACAAGCCGCCTACCGAGCAGTCGGCTATTTCGGGTCTCCCCTCGACGGCGTCCCCTTCGATGACCGGCACGGCGTCATCCCCAACAACGCGGGTCAAGTTCTGGACGACAACAACAACGTCTTGCCCGGCGTTTACGCGACCGGATGGATAAAGCGCGGACCCGTCGGACTCATCGGCCACACCAAGTCGGATGCGATGGAGACCGTCGCGCACCTCGTCAAGGACCAAGCATCGTGGTGGTCACCCGCTGACCCGTCCGAAGAGGCCGTCACCGCGCTACTCGATGCTCGAGGTGTTCTGTACACCAACCTCGCCGGCTGGCGCCGGCTCGACGACCACGAAAAGTCGCTCGGCACACCACGCGGCCGCGAGCGAATCAAGGTCGTTGAACGCGAAGAGATGCTGCGGGTTTCCCGTGATTAACGGAAGTTGATGAACTGGACGTCGACCGGCAGGTCCTTGCCCTTGATCAATTGCATCGTCGCCTGAAGGTCATCCCGACTCTTCGACGAGACGCGCAGTTCGTCACCCTGGATTTGGGGTTTCACCGACTTTGGGCCTTCCTCGCGGATGATTTTTGCGATGTCTTTCGCGTGTTCGCTCGAAATCCCGTTCTTCACGGTGGTTTCGATGCGGTATTCCTTGCCGGACGCGAGGGGTTTACCGACATCAAGTGACTTCAAAGAAATACCGCGTTTGATGAGTTTCGACTCGAGCACATCGAGTACGGCTTTGACGCGCTCTTCGCTGCTCGCCGCGAGGTTAACCTTGTCCGATTTCTTTTCAATCTCGGCGCCGACGCCTTTGAAGTCATAGCGGGTCTCGATTTCGCGTTGCGCTTGATTGACCGCATTGTCGAGTTCCATCGGGTCGACTTTGGAAACGATGTCAAATGAAGAATCAGCCATGCGCTCAGTTTAGGCGAGGGTCGCAGGAACAGACCCGCGTATTGTACGATTATCAATTGCGCGCTTCATCGTGGATTACCTCGGTGTGGAACGCACCTGGTGGGTTACCCAAGCGGCCAAAGGGATCTGACTGTAACTCAGCTGGCTCAGCCTTCGGGGGTTCGAATCCCTCACCCACCACCAAGTCCCCAGCCCCTCGAGGTTGGGGACTTTCGGTTAGTAAAACCGGTGGTAGACCTCGTCCTCTTCCGGGTTGGGGTCGCGACGCGGAACGGTCGGCAACACCCACTCCAGGATCTTCACGAAAATCAAGCCGGCGACGACCACTAGCCCCACTCCGAACAGGGCGCCCCACACCCACGACCACGCATCCATGTGCCCATGTTACGAAACGGTGCGGACAGCAAACCGTCCCAAGGGTCGCGATACCATCATGTGGTGACCATTCAAAAGAGATTGTGTGTCCTGTCACCTCGTCAATTGATGGCTTCGGGATGACGCACACACTGATCGACACTGCTCTCGACATCGCTCGAGAAGCGGCGGCATTGGCGGCCGATCGCCGTCGCGGAATAGTCGAAGTGGCCGACCTGAAGACGTCGTCAGTGGACGTCGTCACGGCGGTGGATCGCGAGATTGAGGCCCTCATTCGACGACGCCTCGCCGAACGCCAACCGGGCGACGGCTTTTTGGGGGAAGAAGGTGGACGCGCAGAACGCTCGACATCGCTCACCTGGGTCGTCGACCCGATCGACGGAACCGTCAACTACCTCTACGGAATCCCGCAGTACGCCATCAGCATCGCCGTCGTCGAGGGCGACCCAGCCCCGCAGGGTTGGCAGGAAGTGGCGGGGGTCGTGATCGACGTGTGTAGCGGTCGAGAATTCACCGCAACACGCGGTGGGGGTGCGTTCGCTAACGGAGTCCCCCTTTCGGTCAATCGTCCCGAGTCGCTCGGTCAATCGTTGCTGTCGACGGGCTTCTCGTATTCACAACAGATTCGGACTCAACAGGCGCAGGTGATGGCCGAGGTGATGCCACATATTCGCGACATTCGGCGAATGGGAGCGGCGTCACTTGACCTTGCGGCGTTGGCCGCTGGTCAGCTCGACATCTATTTCGAACGCATGTTGCAGCCCTGGGATCACGCGGCGGGGGTTCTCATCGCACGCGAGGCGGGCGCCGAAGTTCGGGGCTGGAACGGTTCGGCGCCGGACATCGATTGGCTACTTGCATCACACCCCGATGTAATCGACGAGATTGAATCGGTGCTCGTCGCCGCGGGCGCCCATTTCGACTTCCGGTAGCGCCGCCAAGGTCCCTCGCTTACACTTGCCAAGCACGATTTTTTGGAGGTCTTGTGTCTACTGATACTGATTCCGCGCTCCTGAGCGCAGATGATGAATCGCGCGCCCAAAACCCAACCCAGCCTCTTTCGCGCCGCGAGTTGCGTCTCCGCGCAGACCAGGAAAAAGTTGAACAGATCGCGCGCGGACGAGAACGGGATCGGATCCGAGCGAATGCGTTGAAGCGTGCTGACGAAATCCGAGGGGAAAAGGAAGCAACGGAAGTTCGCGAGGCAGAGACCCAGCGATTTCAAGAGCAGATAGATAGAGGGCGGCAGGCGCTGACTCCGTCAAAGGCGTCATCCAGCGCAATTGACGTCGACGACGCTACTGCTGCGTCAGATATCGCCACCGCGAGCTATGGGGAACGCGGCCATGGCGGAGCGCCCCGTACGCGTGCGGAAAAAAAGTCGCGAAAGAAGCCGGAAGCCGCGGCGAAGCGCACATCGCGACTTGCCGAACGACAGAAGTCCATCCATCCATTGCGCATGGCGCTGGGGCGCAGTTTCGTTGTCGTGGTTGTCGGTGGCTTATTCGCGGTGCTGGCACTCCCCGCAACCGGCTTTGACGCAACAAACACGGGGTGGGCGACTGCGACGACGAGTGATGACCAGTCAGTGAAGGTGGCGACTACGGGAACAGAAGCCGAACAGGTTGCTCTGGGTCAATTCTCCGTGACGACGTATTCCGAT
>Ga0114971_10000224_pt1 | contig 36406 bp, 45 predicted proteins | sample M_140625_MF_Meta_FD_87320 | JGI IMG/M metagenome (GOLD analysis project Ga0114971, IMG submission 87320) | Freshwater microbial communities from Lake Montjoie, Canada to study carbon cycling - M_140625_MF_MetaG | ecosystem: Environmental > Aquatic > Freshwater > Lake | place: Lake Montjoie... | reverse complement strand
TGGTCCTGATGGTTCTACTGGAATTCCTGGTCCAACTGGATCCATTGGTCCTGCTGGCTCTACTGGAATTCCTGGTCCGACTGGATCCATTGGTCCTGATGGTCCTGATGGTTCTACTGGAATTCCTGGTCCAACTGGATCCATTGGTCCTGCTGGCTCTACTGGATTTCCTGGTCCGACTGGATCCATTGGTCCTGATGGTTCTATTGGTCCCAGCGGCAGTGCTGGATCTACCGGAATTCCTGGTCCGACTGGATCCATCGGTCCTGATGGTTCTACTGGTCCCAATGGCATTGCTGGCTCTACTGGAATTCCTGGTCCAACTGGATCGAGCGGTCCTACAGGGACTGCTGGCTCTACTGGAATTCCTGGTCCAACTGGATCGAGCGGTCCTACAGGCATTGCTGGCTCTACTGGAATTCCTGGTCCAACTGGATCGAGCGGTCCTACAGGCATTGCTGGCTCTACTGGAATTCATGGCTCTACCGGTCCTACTGGCACTGCCGGCTCTACTGGAATTCCTGGTCCGACTGGGGCAGATGGTCAAAATGCCGCCATCAGTTCTATTTTTGTTTGGAGCGCTCAATTACAGACTAATAAAAATGTGGCTTCTTTCCAGTATGTGACATTTGAAAAGACACCGATCGGACCGACTGGATCTGGATGGACAACATCCACACAATCCGGCTATTCGGCACCCACCGATTTTATAGTTCCATTGAACGGGTATTATCTTCTCACCTATAAATTAGATGTTCGATCTGGTGGTAACAATACGCCAACTTCTTCCACGGATTGTTCGACTGTCCTCACACGGAATGGATCACAGATCGATGGTTCTTGCACACTCGTTGAAGCACCGGAAGCCAATCACATCTATACCATCAGTAATACCGTCCTTGTGAATCTTGTCGCAAAGGACAGTATCGCCCTTCTCTTCTGGTCCACCGATTCCAACACACACATCGGCGATCCTTCCTTTGTCAAAGGAGTGTTACCAGGTGGTGGCACTCCTACCGAAGCGACGGCATCCATTGTCTTTACACGCATCTCATAACATGAAATTATGGTTGATTTTTTCTCACATTTCTCGAGTTCTTGGATATGAAAAAATTGAAAAATAAATCTAGAATTTATATTTCATTAAAAAAAAATAATGGGCGAAGAATTTGTGCTGCGCAATTTTCCCAAGGAAATTATTTCTCTTTTTGGTGGTATCGAGAATATGTCCACCTTTCCGATCCTGGAATGGGACACCGAATGGAATGATCTTAGAGACATGGAGAGATATTGTCCGACGGAACCGCGATGGATAACGAAGGACAAGATCATTGCACCTTTTATGATGGGCATCGCATTTGATCACAATAACTTGGCACGCCCATTTGTGTTGATACGAACCACCATTGTGGACGAATATTTTGACGAGTTTCAGATTTTTTTATTATACAAATACTTTACGTCATGGCACCACAGTTGCTGGACAAATTATCGTTCCTATGATTGTAGGTCTGATGAATACGAGTTGGAATCCGATGAGTATTTCAATGACTTTGATCCTCGTCATGACGATGCAACGTCCATCTTTGATGATGAACTAGTCAAGGAAGCCAAGGATAGCGGTGATCTGAAAGGCATTAAAAAGATGGGATATCCAAAAAAATATGAGTATAACCCTAGAACCTCTCTCACCCATCCAGACGATGAATACGAAATGAAAGATTATTCGTGGAACAGCGATTGTCTAGATTGCTTTATGAAGGATGGACGGATTTTGGATAAAAAGTTAGCAGAGATGATTAGTGATTTGGTGACCAAGAAATGCATCAAGGCAAGGAACGACCAGTTGTTTTCCGACGAGCTCGTCGAATACAAGGTGATCTAATTTGCTCTTTTTCAAGCGAATTGAATGTTCAGGGTGCGCTGATAGGTATAGAGACCGGCGTCCTGGATGGGTAGGACAATGGCATCCATGTCCGAGTCGTTGTGGTGGGAATGATACCATCCCGGTGGTGTGATAAAGACACCACCGCTGATCCAATTGATCCGCAGGGGATCCTTTACCCATCCATCTTCGTCCAATTCCGGTCCCATGAGTGTATAGACATCCTCTGAACCACCCGATACACACAAGTCCAGGGCAACGGAGTTATGTCGGTGGGGTCGCTGTGCACTGTGTTTGGGAAGGATATTCAGGAGGGACCAGAGAACGTGCGTGATGGTTCGAGTGCTCGAATCGGTCTTTTCATTGCTCATGAGAATACCGATCCGATTCCGATCATGATGATTCTCGTCATTTCGAACCTCCATGAGATGTTGATACAGGAATTTCTTTCTTGAAAAAAGTCATGGTGAATTTCTCCGTTGCAAGTCGAACACCCAGGTATTGTAAGAGGGGCACAGACCCAATAAATAATGGAGTCTTTGTCCTTGCAAAAAAGAAATACAGGATCATTTCCAGGACATACAAATAGATCACCTTCTTCCCAATCGTAGGATTCATTACGGGTTGTCATGAGACCCGACCCTTGGATAACATAAAACAGGTGAGACGTGCATTGAGCAGAACATTCCACGGATTCCTGGGGAAGGATCTTGATAAAATTGGCCAATAAATTTGGCGCGGTTGCAGGATAATCCGTGTTCAATGTCAAACGCGTGTCCAGAGGGATAATCGTGCTAATCGAGCAGTCTTCATAAAGAGTGGGTGGAAAAACATCGGGTGGCACAGGTGTCATGTAGGGATTTGCATTCTGAGTGTATTCATGGATAAGATTCATTTATATCCTGGGGATGGCATTTTTTAGATTCATGAAATTTTTATTTCCAACAAATAAAAATAAAAATAAAGTATGCGCAATGAGATCCTTGTGGCTCTTTCTGTATTTATTCTTCTTCTCATGATTTTGGTGAGTTGTCGTTATGGCTACGCGATGCGCAAGACAATTTCTCTAATCGTTTCTCCTCCTTACCCTTCTTCTCTTATTCAGAAAGTCATGGAGCATGGTCTTGGACCTGCTCTCAATCAGGCAGTGAAAGACGATGGGGGTTATGTCGCACTAAAAATGCCTTGTGATAATCTTCAGGGATCCACAATTGTCACGAACCATTTGAGGGAGTTTCCGCCGGATATATTCCATAAGAAAGGAGGGGTTCCTTCCTTGCTCCTGGACATTGCTCAGCTAACACCAAAAGGTGAGAGTGTCTTTCTCCAGAATCTCTCGGATCGTGGACCAGAGAATCGTCGCAAGGTAGAATACATGAGCGCGCTCACGCATTCTCATCTGGTTCAGCATCGGACGACGATTCGACGTGTGCTGTGCGATCCGTGCGAGTCCATGACGCTGCTCGATCGTGTTCTTGAGATCACCTGGCGTTTGCATTTTGGCAAGTCGCCCTGTCCGCAGGCGGTGGAATTCTTCCACTCGTTTCGTTGTGCGTTTTCCGACATTAGTCTCCATGGAATATGGACCTGTCGCCAGGATTTCATTCTGAAGAAGCCTTTCTATGTTGAATTCCTCCGTGTCGAGGTGCAGCAAGCAAGTTGCGAATCGATTGTAGGTGTCTGGAAATCACGGGGGTTTTTTTCAGAAGAGGATATGATTGTGGAATTCTCCCACAATATTCTTGCCATGACGATGCAATGGTTTTTATTGTCTAGAGAGGCGCTGAAAAATCGAGCACTCGCCTCCTCGGATCCCTCGACCTTTTTTGATAAACACGGGTTCGCACCCAGCATTGTTTCTCTGAACAATAATGGACAGAGGATCGTGGCCCAGATTGCTCCCAGTGCGCCGTCCAAGTGTCCCTATCGTTCTTCCAACTTTTCGAGCCGTCGGACCACGATATACGACAAGGATCTGGAGGAGCTTGCCGGCGGTGAGATTGTGCCGCGCGGTGAGGTGATCAATATCGCACCGGAACATCTGGCGTTTGGTAAGGGCTACCGTCGTTGTGCAGGCGAGGTCCTTAATTATCTCTATCTGGAAGAACTACTCCGTTCTCCGGTAGAGTTTCGCGATCCGGATCTAGGGAATATTCCTTGGGCATTCACTCGTGCGCGTTAAAAAAATGAGAGGAGAATTCAAGATCGATTTCAAATAAAAAACACATGGAATTATTGTTGCAAGAAGATTTTGATATTGTGGGAGAGACCCTCCTCTTGTCGCCGTGTGGCGATCGTATGATGGTGTTTGAACAAAAGATTGATGCAGAGGATGTGTTTGATATCCGTATCGATCGCCATCATCAAGAACACATGACGATGGTGATGATATCATGGGATGAATTTATCGCTCGGTATGAACAGTATCTTTCCCAAGGGTATACAAGGATCGAAGAATATCCTTCGTGGGTTATTCAACGGTCTTTCCTCAAATGGCAATTGTTAAAAATTTAAAAAAAAAATAATCTAAGAATTGCAAAAATAAGGAATAAAATATGAAGGATCGGTATATATTTCGGTGCAAGACGACCGATGCACACATCCTCAAGATCTTATTCAAGCTGCTCCATAATAATATTAAGACGGCGTGTTTTTCGATCACCGCGGCAGGGATTGCCCTGTGCATGACGGATTCGAATCGGAGGACGCTGCTCAAGCTGGACATGATGGCTAAGGATTTCAATCTCTATCAGATGAACGAGAATGAAGCGGTCATCAACATTGGTGTGAATGTGAATCACATGTATAAGTTGCTCAAGTCCAATAAGAAGAAGGATTCGATTGTGTTGTTTATCCGGGAGGACGCGCCATCGGATCTAGGGATCCAGGTCATTCCCAAGGACCACAGCCGTGTGGCCAATTCCAGCATTCGCATCCAGAATATTCAGAATCTGGAGATTATGGTGCCCGAGGGCTACACGAACAATCTCCTTGTGCCCTCTTCCGAGTTCTGCAAGGTGTGCAAGAACATGCTGACCATGTCCAATACCATTACCATCTCGGCCATTCGTGATGCGGTGCGTTTTGTCTGCAATCTGGGCAGCGTCTATTCCAGGGAAGAGATCCTTGGAGAGAATGTGGATGAGGAAGCCTTTGAGAATCCATTTTTCCAGGATGATTTCGATACCGAGCAATTGCAGAGGATCATCGAGGTGACTGGTCTCTCGAATAATCTGAATATCCATTGCAACAAGGGTCTGCCTCTCTACGTTGAGACCCGCATCGGTAATCTGGGTGCCCTGTCCTTGTATGTCAAATCCAGGCGCCAATTGGAGGAAGAGCAATTGCACGCGGAAATATAGTAACGAAGTGATTTTTTTTTTCGAAAGAGTGAAAAAAAAAAGAAGTGATAAAGAACTACTATGGAGAATGTGCTGGAAATCTCGTCTTTTCTGAACGAGAATGAGATTGAGATGATGGATTCAGGTCTGGATTTATACGATATTGTGAATCGTTTTTTAGAGAAGAATCCAGGAGATGATTCTTTTATGATTGTGGATATTGGCGACATCATCCGTCAATACCAGAGATGGAAGCGGATGCTACCGCGCATCGTGCCTTTTTATGCCATCAAGTGCAATCCGTCGCCCATCATCCTGGATCTATTGAACAAGCTGGGATGCAACTTTGATTGTGCGAGCAAGAATGAGATTTCTCGTGTGATCAATATCGGTGCGGATCCTGCACGCATCATCTTTGCCAATCCATGCAAGATGATCACCCAGGTCAAGTATGCCAGGGCGAACGACATTGACATCCTGACCTTTGACAGCTCCCACGAGCTCTACAAGATCAAGTTGTATCATCCGGACGCCTCGCTCTTTCTTCGCATCAAGGTGGACGAGTCGCAGTCCATGTGCAAATTCAATTGCAAGTTTGGTGTCGAGCTGGAGGAGGTCGAGGATATCCTCCTCCTTGCCCATCAACTCAAGATGGATGTCTGCGGTGTATCGTTCCATGTAGGGAGCGGTTGTCGTGATCCATCGGTCTATCGGACCGCCCTTGAATTGTGCGCCCGTGTCTTTGAGATCTCCAAAACCAAGATCGACAAGAAGATGCATACCGTGGATATTGGTGGTGGGTTTCCGGGGAATGATACCGATACCAGCTTTGATGCCATTTGTCGTGTGCTGAATGAGGGCATGGAAGAATTGTTTGAAGAGGACGTGCGCTTCATCGCCGAGCCCGGTCGGTATTTTGTCTCACGATCGCATACGCTGGTCGTCTCCATCATCAATAAGAAGGAGGTTCTGGACAAGGAGACGGGTGAGAAGATCTATGTATACTACATCAGCGACGGCATTTATGGAAGCTGCTCCGGCATCCTCTTTGACTACGCCAAGCTCGAGCTCCTCCCCTTTAACGAGAGGAATGAGAAAACCTTCAAGAGCATCGTCTTTGGTCCGACCTGCGATTCGTTGGACATCATCACACGAGACTGCCAGCTCCCCTCGCTGGCCATCGGAGAATCGATCGTGATACGCAATATCGGGGCCTATTCGACCGCCAGCGCCACGGAATTCAATGGATTCACCAAACCCTTTTCTTACTACATTATGAGTGAAGGAATAAAATAAATAAAAATAATTTTGTTCTATAAGAATAAAATAATGACCGATATACCACCACAACAAAAACAAAAAGCAAAGATTAAAACGAATTTACGCAAATTAATGAACAATAAAAAATTTGAGGTATTCAAATCCGATCCCTCTCACTATCCGGGATATACAATGATAGTGCAAGAACCCATGTATTTACAAAAAATTTTACAGAATGTAGAAAATCTTCAAAAAGTGAAAGCGGATCTCGAGCTCCTTCGTTTACACCGTCCGACATTTAAAATGTTAATGGATTTTAATTTCTAAAATTAAAATATGCCCCATAAATCTGCTGATTTGAAACTTCTTGCCGTTCAACATTATCTTTTGACTTCTCATCGTCTCGGTGAAACCTGTAAAATCTTTCATTGTCATCTTATGACTCTCTATCGCTGGGTCCAGCATTTTCTTACCTATGGTTCTTTTGAAAGACAAAATCGACCTTCGTGTTCCTACAAGATCCGTCAAGCCCATGTCGACGAAGCCCTCCTCTATCTCTCTTTGCATCAGACCGTCTCTATTCCTGAAAGACGGAGTATCAAAAACCGATTGATGAAATGTCGACTTTAGATTGTCAGATTGCTTTTTTCTTATCTCAGTCATATCTTGATTCTTATGAAAAGGCTACAAAATACCCCCACCTGACAAAGCAGATTTGTGATAGGATGCAGGAATTGATTTCTTTTCAGAGTAATCGTCAATCCTCACACGAAGAACGATTAATTGAACAAGTTGTCGAAAAATTTGTCAGCATTAGCAACTTTGGAAATTGTCTTCTAAGTTCAATCATTTTACATGAATTATTGCTAAAACATAATATCAAAAGCACCATCGTCAAAGGTTATAAGCACCTCCTGAAGAAGAAGTGGGCATATTTACATTTCTGGGTAAAATGTGAAAATAGTAAAGAATATGATGTTGCTGAAACAATCAATTATAGAGTTTTCAGAAAAAACGGGCAAGATATACCTGATTATTTTTTTGAAACAATCAATGTTTTGGAATTACCCAATGATGTCGAAAGGATCGATATGGAGACTGAAACAGAAAGAGAGATCACGCACGATCTGAATAAACATTTCACCTTATATTTAGAAGATCCATCCCAATATTGGTCAGAAGTCCCTACACAAATGAAAAACCTTAGGGATGAAATATTGGGTACATATATATTGACAAGAAGTGAAATTCTTGACAGTTTTGATGTTCCTGAACGAAAGCAAAGACAAATGAATAAGAAACAAAAAAAGAAACAAAGGAAATATTAAGATGCCATATTTATACGTAGCATACTTTCGTATCTTTATCATAATATATATTCAATATTATGATATTCGCTCTATATAATCTAAACATTTGAACCCTTTTTATCTAAAGAGATGCCCACCAAGCAATCCCTCTATGCCAAAGAACAAGAACAGATTATCCATTCTCTTATTGGGATTTTAGATCTTCACAACACATCTTCTTTCATCCGTTATCATCTCGACCGTGACGACGAACTCATCGCTCGTGTCATGTCTCTTGTCCCCTCTATCCGTCTTTATTTTGCTTCCTCTGCCATCTCTGGTATTTCTGAACCTCATAAACTCGATCGCCCCTATCTCAGCATCATCAGGTATCTCTTGAAAGACCATTACTCTATCACCAGCAAGGACATCAAGCATCGTCTCACAGACGGTCGACGTATACGCACCACCCAATATTTTTTCTCTCCCAAATCAAAATGATCTAAAGAAATCCATTTCTATAAGAAAAAGACATGTCCGCATCGGTCGGAAAATCAAAACCCGAGCGGAAACCACCCGACAGGCCCGAGTACCAGTCCATCAAGACATCCCTGAAATCAGTTGCTCGTAATCCACATGTGATCTCCAAGATAAATGATGTCGTTATTATGGCTCACAAGATAGTCGTCCATACGCTCCAATTCATTAAGTTATACCTCATCGATCGCTACGACCGACAACTTCCTTTCCCAGTCATCAATAGGCAGTTTGTCGTGGCCGTGATGAAGACATTGTGCCATGATCCGCTGAGTGGTCGTCCCGCCTCTAAAGAAGTCCAGACGCTCAAGGATGAACTCTCTTGTTTCTATCACGCCTACTATCAACACCTCCAGATAGATGATCTCCATTACACGCACATGAATACCATTCTTGACTATCTCGCTGTTGACATTGTCACGATGTACGAGAACAATATCAAACTCCATTTCTTTGATTATGTCGAACGATATGTCAATGTCTCGTGGAAGAAGAAGGAACTCGTGGAGTGGATCAAACGACACAGACCTTATGATAAAAGAGACAGATTGATCTCTAATCTTGCGACAAATCTGAGAAAAATCAAGAATGATCTACTCTTCAAGACAAAGACATCAAACCCTATCTATCACGAATGGATCGAGAAGGTCTCTGTAAAGATATTCCCGCAGAGAAAACTTCAAGAGGACAACATGTATTATGACATCCAGTGTTCGCCACAGGATTATCTTCCCCACATGTTCTCTATGATGAAAGAATTGGAATCACTCGGTCTCAAACTCAATAGTGTGTGTCCCTTGCGCACTGATATAGTACCAAAACATATCAGGATTGATACAACCAGTCTGGTTCATATCTGTCTGACGGAAGAACAAGGGACAAAAGAAGAATTCCTTACAAAAGGAAATCTCGTGAGAAATCAATCCAAGATATGGGGCTTCTTCTTCAAGACAAACAAGAAGTGTTTTCATCTGTCCGACACACACAAGTATACATTTGACCACATGATCTCGACGGATGGCGTGTCGTGTAGTATTCTATTAATCAAGAAGGAACTTCAGGGACGATCTATCTTCCGTTTCAAACCCAGAAGGACACCTCCGACAGAAAAGTATATAGATGAATTGGAAGACCCTGAATATACCAGACTCCAAGAGAAAAATGTCGTAGGTGTGGATCCGGGTTTGAATGATCTGATCTACTGTGTGAATGGTGATCAGAAAGACACCATTTCCAAATTCAGGTATTCACAGAATCAACGGAGACAAGAGACCAAATCAAAGAAATACAGGGATCTTACTCTGCAATGGAAGAAAGAGATCGTGGCTCATCAGGATGTGGTGAGATGGGAGACGGAGTTGAGCCATTACAACAAGAAGACTCTCGATTTTGGACGATTCCAAGATTACATCGAGAAGAAAAACAATATAAATTTCAACCTCCAAGACTTTTACCAGAGATATATATTCAGGAAACTCAAACTTGGAGGGTACATGCGACGACAAAAGACGGAATGGATGATGATGAAACGGTTCAAGAAGATCTTTGGATCACCAGAAGAAACAATTATAGGAATTGGAGAATTTGAACAGAAACAACATAGGAAATTCAAAGAACCAATTAAAGGGAAAGGATTTAGAACCTTATTCCGACGGCATGGATATGAGGTATATCTTGTCGATGAACACAAGACAAGTTGTCGGTGTGCCAATTGTGGATCCGAAACCAAGACATTCCGATGGTGTCAAAACCCAAAGTATTGGAAAGAGAATATCATCAAGAGACATGGACTACTGCGTTGTAAAAACGGATGTGGGCTGTGGAACAGAGATACGAATGGGGCGATTAATATCTGGAAGATTGCTAAGGAGGCAATAGGAAGGAGAGAAAGACCAGAGTATCTCAAACGAACAAAGCGTTCAATCAGTGGGGTTACATCGACACCCACGACCCAAGATTTACACGAAGATCCATTAACATTTTAAATGTCGGACGGTGTAAATGCAGCACTCTATAATGGAGAGGATTCTGAAATACATAATCTCGCAAAAGAGATGATATGGAAATTCAAACTTTCTTTTGCCTCAAGGATGGTCCGTCAACTTCAATCTACTCTTACTTGTCCATCACCAATATCATCGTCTATACAAATCAAAGTTCCCACTACGACGTTGCCCGGATTTAGATGTCCAGAATGCAAACGTAATTATACATCCAAGCAATCGGTTCGAAACCATATGAAAACACAACATTGTATGAGCGACGATGCTATTGACATGGTTTTTCCTGTCAAACATCGATCATTACAACCAAAGTGTCAGCAATTACAACAGCAACAACAGCAACAACAAATACAACAACAAGAACAACAACAAGAACAACAACAATGGCAATTACAGCAATTACAACAAGAACAACAACAATGGCAATTACAGCAATTACAACAAGAACAACAACAATTACAACAGCAACAAGAACAACAATCTCAGCAATCGTCTCCAACACTTCCTCCCAAGAAAAAACGATCTCGACAATCTCAGCAACAATCTCAGCAATCGTCTCCAATAATACTTCCTCCCAAGAAAAACAGAATGGATCATTGTTGTTGATGAATAGTTTGTGATAAAAATTGATTCTAGTGGGAAAAAATAGATGGAAATAGATGCATTGATTACCGACTCACTTTATTCCCAAAATATTCTTTTTTCAAATGGACAGAAACAAGAATCAACAATCATGACCACTACCATGACTCCTGGTTACTTTTTTTCAGAGGAGGGCCAAGCGTGCTGGATGCCGATCCCTCGCATCTACTCGCCTCCCAGGATGCATGTGGGTATCGTTCAAACAATCATGTGGCTCCCCGAGGATGCTCCGGAGAGCAGGATGGGCCTCTACATTGGTGCGGGCGGGATCCATTTCAAGAACATCACCACCCTTTCGGGCGTTGCCTACCTTTTCCTCCTAAAGGATCAGGCGACAGGACGCTATTATGTAGACATCTGGGGCTATCCTGGGACCGAACAGGCAGCCATGCAGCTGCTTTCTTCCCATTGGCAAAATAATATGTAAAGAGAAAATAAGGAACTGACGAGGCGAGAGAAAGGCGGAAGGATTTCTTTGAAAAAAGAAATTTAATAAGCTATACATGCTTTGAAAATCGGCGTTTTAAATGTTTAAAGGTGTAAAACAATATAATCTTGAAGATCACATTGTCTTTTTTTTGGAGAATCAAGAAGGTAATAATTTGGTAACACATTTTTTCCTGGTCATGGCCAAGCAAAACATTTTCCATACTAATACTGTCCCCCGGACAACAATATTCTGTTCAAAAAATTCAACTAGATCAACTCGATCGAATTTTTCAATTCATTAACCACAATAAACACTACGATTATTAGGATCTTCAAGAAACTGAATGAATACGGGCACATTCGCGTAAAAAAGCAGGATCGGAGAGGATGGAGGAATGATCCGTATTGGGGAAGTGTTGATGGAGGATGGGTGGTGGAGACCATGAATGGAGGGGAAGTGTCAGGCTCTTTTCCGATACCACACCGTCTCCATTCTCGGTGGTCTGATGCTTTCCATCCAATCTAAAAACTTCCGAGGTAGCGGTGGAGGATCGGCTATAGAAGAGTATGGATCGGATGTTGGGTAATGATTGGAGTCGTTTTTGTTTCCGAGGAAGAAGGAAGTCTTTGTATTCGGGGCGATGAGAATATAAATCACTGGATCGTATGGTGTTGCTGATATTGGAGGGAGAGGAAACCAGGATCCGATCAGGATCAAGCCACGGGAGGCACCAGAAGAACCCGTCGAAACGCAAAAGACATTCCGGGGAAGGAAGGAGTGTCGGGGGGATCGGCAATTTCGTCTGGATATTCCCCAGCAAATAGGGCAGGGGCATCACACTCCCATCGAATGGGCAATTGATGTAGACAATCGCCTTGACATACCGGAGCAAGGAGGGACGATGCGAAAAGAAATCATGCATCAAAAGTCCCCCCAGACTGTGGCAATAGAGGATGTAGCGAGTATCGGAATGGCGATTGAAAAATTCCTCGTATCCATCATACAGGGTTTCAAGGTAGGATGGATCCATGATTTTTCTGAAATCATAGGGGAAGCCGTGGACACGACCAGGGAGGCTCTGGATGAGCGGCGAATAAAAATTGTTACCAAAAAGGGTCCGAGACATCCAGTCTCCGGTCAGGATGCCGCCGATGGATCCAATCTCCCCAGAATATATCGCATCCTTTTTTTCAGTAGAACAGAGCAGATTCTTATGTTGCGGGAAAGGACTGGGCCATATCCGGTTTTTTTCAGCATATAAATAGGATCCTCCCATCCCTGGAACGATGATTGAATTCAGCTGCGAAGATGGTGATGGTGCAAACGCATGGAGGCATGCACCGAATAGTATTATAACACATAATACCCTCATTCTATCCTCTATTAATATAATTTTTTTTCATTGGTTTTTATTAAAACCATCTAAAGACGCGTCGTGGAAGAAAAAAGACAAGGGCTTTTCAATATGATGAAGGATACCAAATGTAACAAAAAGATACAAAAGTATTCTTATGGTGTATTGCTCTTTACAGGGTATGGTAAGGATCGACGATATCTGCTCATACAAAATCGAGATACGGAGGCGTTCATCTATTTTTTTCTGGCGTGGAATATGGAGCGGTGGACAGACAATTACTTGATGCGAGTGCTCCGGGGCTTCTCGAGGGACGAGTTGAATCGTTTGCTCTTTTATCCCTTTGACATCCTTTATACGGACCTCTATGTGAATCATAAGAAGGGAACCTTTGTGAAACAGTATGAACGTGCACGCTCCAATTACAATTTATTTCATTCGCGACCCGACTGGATCCGACTGTGTCACAATATTACTACGACCGAGATCCAGTGGGGCTTCTCCAAAGGACGGATCGAGACGGGAGAGGCACCAGAAGAATGTGCTCTTCGTGAGCTCCAGGAAGAGACCGGAATCGATCCTCAACAGGTTGTCCTTCGTTCCAATCTTACCTCCATTCAGTATGTGAATGAAAAGTCCTTGTTTAATACGGCCGTCCATGTATGTCTTTTTCCCGCCGAATCCAGGAGCACCGTGCCTATCCAGTATCAAAAATTTGATAACACCATCCGGTGCGAATCCGTATCCAACGAGATTCTCCATGCGCGCTGGGTCACTCTGGAAGACGCTGTCTTCCTTCTCCCCTCCAATCTCTATCGAATCCTCTATGAATTTCATATTTGTATGAAGAATTGATCTAAGAAAATCACAATCACAAAAAGAAAGAAAGAAGAATGGAGAATTCTATGGATTGTGTTGTCAAGTCGATGGCAACGAAGAACACGGAGATCATGGGGTATGGCGCTGTGATGAAATGGGGGGGTGCGGTGCTTCCTCTATTGCTGTTGGTGGTCGTCTTATTTTTTGTATATCGATACATCAAGAATATCAATAAACGATTCTCCTCGATTGAGGAGATCCTCGGCAAGGTGATCGAAAAGAACAATCAGATGCAACATTTGATCCAGTCGTCCATGAGGTATCCGCAGGTCCCGGTTGCCATGTCTTCCCATCAGCAATCACAATCATTACCACCACAATGTCCTATGGTGGTGCATCCACCACAGCCTCCCGTTGCGGTCGCTCCTCCTCCACCCAATCTCGATCGTGAGATTATGGAAGAGCTCCTGGAGCTTGATTCGCCACCACCACCACCACCATCAACATCATCAACACCCGTCAAGAAGGCCGAACCTAAGAAAAAGGTGGTAGTCGAGGAAGAGATTGTAGAGGGGCGTGTAGACGAAGAGGTAGAGGTCGAGGTGGCAACGACGACCACATCAGAGTAATCATTGAATTTTCTTTTGAAGAGCAGCACAAAAGAAATAATTCGATTACAAAAAAATTACAAATAGGTGATGTAGGCGGGAGGACCACAGCTGGTGCATACGGCTTCCTGGGCGTTGCTGAACGTATCCGATTCCAGCTTGATAATCCTCTGGCCGTCCGGGCGGTGCCAGAGATCGCCTGTATTGGGATCGATATTGAGCCACTCGGCATAATTGGGGGGAATGCCACCAACGGTGCCCTTACCACAGCATCCACACGACCTGTTTTCACCGAAATGGTCCCTTGACACCTGGCGCTTCAGACAGGCGGCCCGGTTGGGCGACACCTCGAAAAAGAATCCCTCTGGGTATTTATAATCCAAAATTAAGGCAACTACTGCTACGGCAATTGCCAAAACTATTGAAACATATCCCATAGGTTTGAATTTATCCTTGAGTATGCTCAAAATCTGAGTTAAAGGCACTGCTAAACCAATAAAGAATGGTAAAGAAATGATCATCAATATTTGTTGTTTTGTTAAGGATAATTCCGTATTTGAATTACTGGAAATGGATACAAAAAAAGTAACGCAAATTAAAAGGGCAAAGACTACCCAAAGGATTACATAGGCAACTTTTTCATTATTATGATTCTTGCATTCGTTCATCTCTCTTGATGTTGTTATAGTATTTGATGGTGATATGTTTCGCATAAATGTATTGGTAGTGATGGTGAGATCAATCTTATAAAAATAGCGAAAAGGAAATGCAATAATCCAACCAAATAACAAGGAAAGCACCGAAATAAATATAATAGTAGAACGTTTTAATTGGTAAGTATTGTGTGTTGGCATCATGGAAAGCACGAAGGAAGTAATCATTATAGCTGCAACGAGTATTGTGCTTGTAGCAAGAAGTCGGTAATAAGCTTCCGTTGATTCTGGTTTTGTTTTCCCAAATGTCCAAAGAACATATATACATAGTAAGATAGTAATAATCATAAAGATCAAAAAAAAGATCTGCTGAGGTGTCATGTTTTATTATTTTGAAAGATATAAAGAAAAAAAAAATGCTAAATAAAAAATAACAATGAAGAGCACTCAATATGGATATTCAGAAAAGCCTAGCATCTATACGATGCATCCCTCATCGGGCTCGACCAAGACACAGAGCGGCATCGGTGTGGGCACCGGAGAGGTGACCAAGAAGAAATGCGGCATCATCCGCACCAATACGGCCGTTAGCAGTGGCACCACAGCGGAGAATTCGTGTGGTATACAAAAATAAAAAATGAAATTCCTTTGGATTCTTTTTTGGATAAAAAAAGAATCAACATGAAGATCTTGTATCCAATTCTGTTTTGCTGCGGCACTGGCGTCTCGGCCTTTCTCACCTCCTCCCCTTCCATCTTCTATTCCATCTCACCAATCTCGTCCTCGCCGTTGGTGAATAGCATGGATGACTATATGCGTTTCCTTTATCCAGAACGGAACAGCAGCGCCATCGGCCATGTCAATCAGACCGAGGAGACATTTGGATCACACAGATCGAAAGGATCAGGACGTCAATGACCAGCAAGAAGATGCCCGCTCCCAGGTGCCTATACAGAGGTGGATCCAGGCTTGCTTCTTCCGGTTTATTGCAGTCGATATACACATTGATGAATCCACCCACCTTGTGTTTGTGACTGGATGGAAGGATGAATCGCTGTGTATAATCCACCGATTGATATGTATATGCCACACCCACACACAATCCCACCTCTTTGGTCGGACAGACCAGATCCTTTTGGTCCATCACCACCGCCTGTATCTTGGTCATCGGTCGAAACACGCGGATCATGGAGATGGCAAGAAATAAAAGACCGAGAATGATGAGCACCATAAGGATATGGTTAAGGACTTGAAGTGTCGGAGAAGAAGAAGAAGATTTCGCCATTTATTTATTGATGGATTGGATAAATAAATTACTATATTTTTTCTAAAAGAGAGGATGGATGTTCCATCCGAGGATCTCAAAGAGGTTCTGCATGATGGTGTCATGGAAGTATTTGCGATCGATGGTCTTGAGGATGTTGAACTCCTCCTTCCGGCAGGGGAATTTATGGCGCTTGAGTAGCTGGTAGAGCACATACTGGGTATTAATGAAATTCTTGCGCTCGTTGTTGCGATACCTCTTGTCATACAGGTCCGTCAATTGGTCGAAATCGTGCAGCAGCTGGTTCTCCAGATAGCTGATGTCGGGCGCTGGCTTGCCTGTGAGTTGATGATGGATCAGCACAACATCCTCGTAATGCTTGGTATGACCGGTCTCTTTCAGGAACATGAGCACATGCTCCTTGGCAATCTCCTTGAACGCCTCCTCCTTTGGCAATTCCTGCCAATTCTCCGGGATCAGATGATGCAAACGAAACTGCTCCGATAAATCCTCATAAACCTTGGAATCGATAGATGCATTCTGCTTTCCCTGAAATTGGTTGATCGAATCCTTGAAGTGAGTCCTGCGATCATACTGATATTTATTACTGATGTTGATCCTGTCAATGTCCTTGAAAGAAATGTCGTTGGTCACCGAATCGTAGATGTATCCGCATTGTTCACATATAAAATAGTTGTCGTGATTGGCGAATTTCATGTCTTCGACGTGACACGAGAGGCATTTTTGCTTCTTACCGCCGATCCGGAGGAGCTGTTGTGCGGTGGGAGGGATGGCGAGGATGTATTTCTCCATCTCTTGCAGGTTATTGTGCGAAAATTCCCCAGGAAAATACTTTTTGACCAGCTTCAGATAGTCCCGGATGATGTTGTTCATCTCCTCCAGTGTATTGGATTGCACCATGGCCCCCATGAATTGCACCTTGACCTGCCGGTGCAGACATTCCTTATACTTGTCTAGCATCGGAATGGAATGGATCAGATAATATTGTATATTGGTATCCTCTTCTTCATTTTCCGATTTCTTTTCACGCAAGAGATGCATAAGGTTGTTATGGATCGTCAGGATGTCGACACGATTCCCATCGAATTCCTTATTCTCCTCCTTTTTTTTCTTCTCCATCGAGGTTTACCGTGATTTATCTCGTAAACCCATATGTTTAACGCAATTTTTCTATATTAATTTTTTCTATAGAAAAAATCATATCATTGATGAGTGATTTTTTCGGAATATTACATCTATTTGAAGGTCTGATAGGTTAATTTTAGTGGTTTTTTTCAAATCGGAAAAAACCACTAAATTTTAGAGTTTTTTCCGATTTGAAAAAAATAACAAAATTTAGTATGAAAATGTCGATTGTAATTGTAAATTCCGGAAAAAATGATTTTGAAAAATAAAAAAATATGAGATAACCCAAACAAATGAACGAATCCAATAAGTCAATCGATATCATCAGATTGATTGAAAAAAGTCCCGCACATCGTCTGACCAAATCCTATCAATATAGATTGATTAATAAAATGAAGAATGTCTTTACGACTGAAGAACAACAGTTATTCGTCGGTAATTTCTATTGTTATCTTAACCATAATCCTGACGAATTCATCATAGATCTTGATAACATATGGAAATGGATTGGATTTTCAAATAAACATAAAGCAAAAGAATTACTTTGCAAGCATTTTATTATTGATGTCGATTTTATGTTAACACCTGGAAATACAAGCAAAAATAATAAAGGAGGAAGACCTTCTGAATCTATTACGATGACCGTCAAAACATTCAAGAGATTGTGTATGCGAGCGAGCACACACAAGGCTGGTGAGATCCATGAATGTTATATCAAGTTGGAACAGATTCTTGATGAAACAATCAATGAAGAGTCCAATGAGCTTCGAAATCAGTTGGAAGAATCACATCAGGACAAGATAATGGTTCAATCCAAATTAAGGGTTACCGAAAAAAATTTGCAAAAAGAAAAACAAAAAAAAGATTGGTTATTGAATCGCCGTCATCAAGATGCTCGTCGTGGTGATATGGTCTATTTATATCAAGATAATAAGGAAAATCCAGAGTCCCGTTTCAAGGTGGGAAAATCAAAAAATATTGCACAACGTGAATTAGATTATTCAAATATGTCAAAGTGTGGTGAGATTGTATATATCAAGTATTGTCTGAATTGTGATCTGACTGAAAAAGCTATTCATCATATGTTGGATCGATACAGGATCATCCGGAATCAAGAATGGTTTATTGTCAACAAAGAACTTGCAATTGAGGTTATCAATAAGGCGGTGGAATGTCTAGATGGTTTTTCAATGAAAAAAGAGGATCCATCTATTATGCCGAAAAATGATAAAATTTCGGATGATATCGTGGTGGTCGATACAATTATTCAAGATGATCCTTCTATCTTAAACTCTACGACTCCATCGGCAAATGTAGATGAAGATATTTTGATCAATACTATTGAAATAGTAGATATAAAAGAAAATATTCTTCCATCATTGTCTGAATTACCAGCACAATCAACACCGGTACCATTGAATCCAATTCTTTTTGTTGATGGTCGAAATTTTGACAAGTTTGTGGCAGATTGTTGCGATGTTGGAGAGCAATTAGTCAGTCATAAATCAAAGCTTCGACAGGCACATCGGGTATGGTGCAAGGGTCATTTCACATCTGAGATTGTCAAGGAATTTAACAAATATCTTGCCACGAGATTCAAGAGTGGTGTTGTGTTTGAGAATGACGTCAAGCATAATTGCTTTCGTGGTGTCTCTATACGTCCGCTTACAGTAATTGTAGGAGACAAAACCGATTATCAGCAATTTATTTCTCAAAAATGCAGGATTGATTATAGTTATCGGATCTCCTTTACTGATTTTTTCAAGTATTTTATTGATTGGAAACACGAGACACAGCCAGATTTTGTCTTAACAACTCCCTATAGACTTGAAATCAAGACCTTCCTAGAGACCGTCTTTGCGGGTGGTCGTGTTTTTGAATCGGGAACCACCAAATCCGCCTTTTTATTTGGAGTATGGGGTCTCGGTGTGGAATCCAATAATTTTGGGATGAAACGCGATCCCATCCGTCAATCCAAAAAACTCTCACAATACGACGCCACGACTCAAGAAAAACTCAAGACCTGGGATTCCCTGTCCATTGCCTCTCGAGAACTCAATATCGCTCTCAGCACACTCTCCTATGCAGTGCGCTTCCCTCGACGCGTCGGAGATCATTTCTATCGTTTTGAGGTGTAATTTTTATTTGAAAAAAATAATAATTATAATCGAGGATAAGAATCCACCGTGATGGCTTCAAGAATGATCTTTTCAAGTTCTGGATCTTCTTGATCCTCCCTATGATACTTTCTCACCTTTTCATGATGCTTGAGAAACAATTGAAGACGTTCCGAATGAAAAATATCCTCGGAGAATACAGCGCGCATCGCGCTATCTTGTGTGAGTGACTGTGATGCACCCATTACGTCCTCGTTGCGGATCCTTGGCACTGAATAAAAACCATTTGCCGTGATCATCTTTAGAAAAAGTCTGGGTAGGAAAAGAGGAAAATTATCGGCGATGGCTTGAAAAGCCCGATGGATCCGCTGGATTTCTTCGACTCTCGCAAGCCGAAAGAGTGCGGGATGAGAACGATCCGGATACTGGACCTCCCACCATTCCATGGCCTGCAAGATATAGAGACTTCCCATGATGTCGGCCAGGTGTCCCGAAAGAATCTGGTTGGACTTGAATTGCTTGCCCAGAAGGAGGATCAGGTTGGCGGTCACCGCAAATTGATGGAGGAACTTATTCACCAGCGCGTCGTCGTCTCGGCTGTAGAAATAGAGCTGATACCACAACGAGCCCATGACATTGTAGAGCGTGCTGGAAACCATGCGTTGCACACCCCTCAAGAAATCATAGTCTCGTTCTTGCTGCAGATCTTCCATCAAGCTCTGCAGGTGAGGATGGCTGCGAATCAAGCCCTGACCAAAAATGATGAGGCTGCGTGTCAGTGTGTTACTTCCCTCGACCGTGACTCCGATCGGAATACCCTGATACATGTTGGCGAGCAGGTTACGAGGTCCCTTGCAGATGCCCGCACCCGCCGCCACATCCATTCCTGCCAGGATCACGTTTCTGGACCGTTCTGTCGATTCGCACTTGATGATCGCGCTGAGGACGCTGGGTTTGTGTCCTTGATCGAGCAGGGAATTTGTCATATACTGCATGACCGTGATCTTGATGGTCTCGCTCGCCATCCGCGCCAGCTTTTCCTGCACCCCTTCCATGTCTCCAATCATCTTCCGGAATTGTGTGCGAAAGACCGCATACGATCCCGCATAGATACTGGCCAGCTTGGCGTTCCCCACGGCACAGGCGGGTAGCGAGACGGCCCGTCCGACCGCCAGACATTCCATCAGCATCCGCCATCCATCCCCTGCTCGTTCTTCTCCTCCGATGATGCTCGAGATCGGAATCTCCATCTCCGTCCAATGAATCACACCGTTGGGGAATGGAACGTCCATGGGCCGATGATATTCCCCCGTCGTCACCGTTGGAACCAGTGCGACCGTGATGCCCGTCTTTCCACTCGTCAACAACTTCTCTGGATCCTCCAGGACAAAGGCCACACCGATCAGGTTCGCGATGGGTGCCAGAGTAATGTAGCGCTTCTCGACGGTAAGGCGTATTCCAAGCGTTCCATCTGCCTGTCGAAAAACAATGCCTCGATCTTTCATCGACGCAGCATCCGAACCGGATGTCGGTCCGGTCAGTCCAAAGCATGGAATATACTCTGCCAAGGCAAGACCGGGCAGGTATTTGTTTTTTTGATCCTCGGTTCCATATTTGAGGAGCAGTTCGGCAGGACCCAGCGAATTGGGCACCATGACCACGATTCCTGCCGTCGTGGAGGCCGAGGAGATTTTCTGGACAATCTGGGATTGCTCATGATGATGGAGTTCAAGACCGCCGTATTTCTTGGGAATAATCATACCCAATAACCTGTTCTCACGCAAGTTTTTCCACAAGTCATTCGGAAGGACACCGGAAGACATGATTTCCTCCTCGTTCATCGATCGGCAAAAGGATTCTACACAATCATCCACAGTGTGAGATCGATGTGGTCGCGGAATCATCCGAACCAGATCCGAGCGAGACAGGCGCTCTCCCTTGAAAAAAAAGCTATCCAGACTCACGGTGCCACTTTGTAGTGCGATCCTCTCGGTATCTGAAATCTTCGGAAGCATCCGACGACTCCATTGGATAAATCGTTTCATTTTCTTCTTTTCTATTCTTCTCTTTATATGTTTCAACGCAGCATCTTCTTACGGCAAAAACATCTTGATATTCATATATTCATTGGTCTCATACAAGCTTGTTTGATGAATGTCTGATTGTATTCTTTTCTAATTTTTTTTTTCTTGTAACAATAAAAAGATGCGTCCTCTTTCTTCTCATCACACATTACAAAGCGGATACAAGGAATGCTATCCTTCTACCAAGGAGTCTTATGCATATATCGTCCGAGGAGATTCTTCTGTGCAAAAATCTGTCAAGCCACCAATTCAGATTGTCGATCAAAATTTAATCAAACAACAACAATCCAAAGTATTATTAAAGGGTGGTTAAATGTCCGTTAAGAAGAAACATTCCTATTAAGAAAGAAAGCATGAGATTCTTTCGAGCCGCTGTTTTTATGCTGGGCTTTTATCGTTTCCTAATTGATCGAGTCGATGATGGTATTTACAGTCTGTTGTGTATGCGGACACGACTGGCGAGGCAGACACATCGACACAAGCCCGTGATCCATTGTCCGGATCGCGAGCATGATATCTTACACCGGCTCCTCCAGAAGAAGCGCCTTCCCTCGGATGCGGTTCACGACATATGGCAGCGCATCTTTCACGAGAGCAAACTGCAACAACATCAACAACAACAAACACAGAGCTTCTTGGAATTGGCATCACGATCCAGCCCTGTCAATTCCACATGGTTCCATACGGAGGATCTCCATTAAATTTTCCTTCTTCTTTTTTCTTATCTTTATATAGAATAAGAAAGATGCTGCTTACCGCACTGGCAACCCTGGGATTACTTGCCGCCATTCTCACCGTGGGCGGATTCTTTGCCTGTTTCTGTCTTAGCATGTGCTGCTATTGTGATTGCAACATATAATTTATTTGATACATAACACCTGATCATTTTATAAATTTGGCAAAAGAGTTAGAAAAATCTACGAAACAACCTTATGGGTTGAATCTTCGTGATTTATATCGTGTTATCACCAATTCGTCACATTCGACTACAAGTAGATCTAGTCGTTAATGGATTACATACATGCCATTATTATTTTGCTCAAAATAATAATTCATAGGACAGGATGAGATTCGATAGTATTATCCAGGATTTCTTTCCATCGTGCATTGTCATCACAGGAATAGACATAATCGTAGGTGACGTGCTTATTGTTATAAGCCTGGAGAGTATCGATAAGTGTTTTAATAGTATCCTTATCATAGTCCACATCATCGATCATGACTAATGATATCACCTTGAAATTGGGATGGAATCGAGCGATCATGAGATCGATGAATTGCTCCGTTTCTTGGACGAGGGTCTTGACAATGTCCTTGTCGACAATAGCGAAATGCAGATGCCGATAATAGATCAGAACCTTGTCCTCCTCCGAATGCAGTAGTTGTCGTGTCCGGTCAATCTTTCTCTGGAAGCTCTCCATGGTCCCAGGTCTGGTCGGATCGTGATGCATGAATCCAATCTTGGGATAGAGTTTATGAACATAGAAATAATCCCAATTCAGGTATTCGTGTGTGTTTGTCCTTTCATACATGTCACTCTCTGTCAGATGCACAAAATCCGCCTGGAGGACTTTGCACACGGTAAAGAGACCCTCCAGCTCGTTCCAGAGGAAATCAAAGAAATTGTGTTCTTGGATCCATCCACGCGATTTGAGTTGTGAGGCCGCGTCGCAGCTACTTCCCAATGACAAATACTTCATGATTTTATTTTTGTTGTATGGTGCCAACATCTAAACACAATATCTAGAAAATATCTTCCATGTTGTCTGTGTCATTCGCAGCATGCGTCAAGAGATGCTGTTCATCGATTATGTCTTCTTCTTCTTCCTCCTCGATCTTCCATCGGAGCAGGCCGCCCACCCCCGAGAATCCACGGACAAACTGGTTCCCTTCTTCCGTCGAATCGTTAACAAATTCTAGTGTGGTGCCGAATTCCTTGTAGTGATTGGCGAACCATTCCGTCACCTGCATGCTCTCTTTCACAATGTAGTCACCAATCTCAGCGTCCTTGGGTAAGAACAACACCTTGTCTTCGTGCGACACCGGATCGGTGACCTCGTGCCGTTCCATAGTTAGCTGCTCCCATACCAGAAGCGTCTCGACTGCGCCCATCTCGAGCGCACGCATCGTGTCCGAGATCATGAAGCAGTATCTGCCCGTGTCCCTCTGGATCTCTTCAAAGAATCGACGAAGGAGCCTCTTTTCCTGCACCAGCCTCACATTGCCCAGGCATTCCATCGAGAGATCGATCGCCTGGGCGAGTCCTCGTTCGCCACCATAGGCGATGTCCACGATCTGCAGAATGACACTCGCTAATCGTGGATCGAAAAAATCCGCCTTGCTGAGCTCCGTCTTGAAATCGGCCGAGCCGGCCAATACGATCCCACGGACGTTGGGCATGTTGTCCGAGATAAAGTATTGTGTGGCCAGCTCCGCCACCTTTTTCACATAATTATGCCTCGCTTCCATCCTCAGACGAGCGAAACGGACCGACGATTGCCCCCCACGACCGTGCTTCTTGGGCAGGTCTACTGAAAACCGATAGAGCACATTCTTGACGTTGCCGCTGACCGTTGCATACAGACATCCATCCCCATTCATGATGATGAAACCAAAGGCATCCTCTTCCTCGATCAGAGTCGCAAGCGGTGCGGTGTGGAACTTGTTGTCGCACATGTAGAGCGAGGTATTGATCGGCTTCAGCGGCTCGAAATCGATCGTGATGCGTCGCTCTTTTCCCTGCTCGTTCAACACGGTGCCGCAATAGAGGACCAGACCGTTCGGTGGTGTGCGATTGTAGAGCTTGAGGCGCTGCTGCGCCGAAGTGATGGCATCCAGGACGGAAAGTCGATTCACCCTGGACTTGATGTTGGTGGCGGTGCCGTATTCTTCCGTCAGCATCCGATTGACCCGACAGATCTGATCGCCAGGAGGAAGAATCAGAGAAATAATGCTGGTCCCGTTACCCCTCGCCTCGCTCAGCTTCCTAATGAGCTTTCTCATCTTCCAATTCTCAATTTCCATTGTGTTATTAACTCTCCGATGCTACGCTCTAAACTCAATTTTATTTTTCAGAAAATTCGTTACGAAAGGTATCCAGATCAATGATGTTATCCAGTTCCTTGCAGGGAAAGGTCTTGAGAAGATGATAGGGAGTTAGCCTGAAAAACACGAGGATGCCCAGCATCGAGGCAATAATAATAAGAACATTCGAAACGAAAAAGAGAATCATGAACCAATACATGGCCGAGCGATACTTGGAAACAGTCTTGGACTCCTTCCATGAGATTGTTGCCATGGCCAATAATACGACTACGAATTGCACAAAGGCGCCAAGAAAAAGGAGGTTCCGCACACGGATTCCCATCGATTTATAGACGCCGTGGTTTTTATGATGTTGCTTCGTATCATATTCGTAACACATATGGCCATGAGTTCTAAGGATATAAGCATGCTGTTGTGAATCGAGATTCTTCATTTTGAGTTTCGATGTCTTCTTGGTCTTTCTCTGAAAAAAGAATCCTAGGACATCGGAAGGAGTATACAGAAAAGAGGCTTCTAAAAAGATCAGAATCAACGATACAACCTCCAATCCGACAAAAAGCTTCCTCCTTGGAAAAGAAGAGATCACTTGGTTGATATGCGTGGTTGAAATCTTAACACTGTTTCCATCATAGCAATCCTTGAAGACCTGGAGCATCCAATACATCTTATAGATTTCGAGACCAAGGATCACAAGGTATCCACTCACCTGGACTTTCCACGAATTGGCAATGGTATCGGGATGCACTCTATTGATGAACGTCATTTATTTATTATTATTCTTTCAAAAAATAATAATAAATTAAAAATTTCAGAGGATTCGAATGGTGCCCGTATGGATATTCTCACAAACATAGATAAATTGATCCTGATATGCCAGTATACCTATTCGTTTCCGGATCGGAGGAAGACCGCATGGACGATAACGGATGTGATCTCGACTGATCACCGGAAGCTTGGATCGATGCATCGTCGCAATCATGTCTCGGAATAATTTCATGGGAAGAGACCGTGGGATCTCCAGAAGAGGATGAGGTTCCATAGAATAGTAATGATCGATCGCCGCCCGCTTCCATCGGAAACTCATCTGGCCTTGCAGTTGTGCAATCACGGCATCCCGATCGTATCGGAGGCTCATATCCTCCAGGTCCATAATCTCGCCTCGATACAGCCTGGATCGGAAGGAAAGAAAATCATAAATATTCTCCCATACCTCGGCGGCAAGTCCATGGAGATGCATTTTTCTTGATAGACGATTCTTTATACTCTAATTCACTTTTGATGCATTCCAAGTTGAGAATATTTTATATTTTTTATAATAAAAAATGTCATCTGTATTTATGCCAATTAGACGCGGAGCGCCCCAAAAACAACAACGGGCTACTACGGAGACTTTATTCGATAGATTGTGTAAACAGATACAAACAACAGGAATACAGCATAAAACGATAGAACAAATTAACACATTATCACAACAACAGGCTAACATGATCTCTAGGCATCTGCAAGGTATTGGTGAAAAAACTTATGATCCTTTCGTATTACTTTTAATGCTATTAATATTAAACAAGGACGATGATTCGAAATGGAAAAAATTTTTAAAGAATATAACTAAAGATAGATTATGGGATTTCTATACCCAATTTATCAATCCACCAACATTTAACCCAAATATAGATATAAAATTGAATTCTTACTATTTTGAAATAATTTTTAATAAATGGTTGGAAGAAAATCCAGAGAGTTTTACTATCCAGCATTTACAAAAAATTACGAAATCATTGTCGGTGTATAGACAGAAACTGATGAAAGATAAGGCTTGGATTTTATTGGGTGATTTGTATGATCAAATAGAAAAAAGCGGCATACTTCATGGTATTATTGATCAAATTAACAGATTATCACCCGATCAAAAAAAATACATAAAATTTCAAATTTGTGATATTTTAAATGGAATGAATAAATCAGATAAGATCAAACATTATTATATACTTGTAATCCTCTATTGTATTATAGTATATAGTGATCCACCAGAAACATCAGGTAACTATAATTTAGATTCATTGCATGAATTTTTGAAAACATATAAAATAAATAGATTACTTGAATTTTACCGACGATTTATCAATCCAGAAAACAAACAAGGCTTAACTATTTCATTGAATTTTAAATATTTTCTGATGGTTCTTAAGGAATGGCTAAACGTAAATAAAAAAACTCTTTCTTTTCAATCCAAAATGGACATATTACAAATTATAAAACAAAGCCTCCAACATGAAGTAGATCAAGCCGAAAAGCAAAGTTTAAAGACATACTTGAAAGAGGAATTGACTCCACAACTAAACCAACCAGATCGTTCTCGTCAACAGAAACTAAGAGTCATGAAGAATTTGATCCCATTAGAACCTATGAATGATTCATTGAAGACAAGATTCGATACAGAATGGAACGAGGCATTACGAGAGAATAATCTTCCCTATCTACGGTATATATTATTTTGAATGATGGATAATTCGTTTTCAATAAGGAAAATGAATGCCTAGAGAATATCATTGTATTAATTTGATTGATCGATCCATGCTCCAGATAAAAAGAGGTAGCCAAAGGAGGCGAGGAATTGCTCAAAGTAGAGCTCATTGTCCGTGTCGTCCCATTTGTCAGAGTAATATTGTAGAAGGTAGGAGGTAAGGTTCTGGCGCTCGAGAGGAGCTTGGAGGACCATTGGAATCACCCACATCCCAACCGTCAGCCCACTGTGCTCCCGACGCGGCCTTGTTCTTTGACCGCCGTCAAAGACCCAGACCTCTCCTTCTGGAACCAGAGAGCCGTCCATCTGGAAGAAATTGGCTCTATCGATGGACTGTAGAAAATCGGCAGCATTGGTGATATAGGCCGAGGCCCGCGTGTCGTTGGACCAGAGCATGTCGGTGCCAATCCGCCACAGCGTCCTTATGGCGTCCTTGTAGAGATAGCGGCCATCGCCATAGGCATTATATCCGAGATCACCGTTGGATACATACTGACCGTCTGCGGTCATCCAGTCCGGGACCAGACCGAGCGCATAGCCCGGACTTTTAGCCAAGATCTCATAACCACGATCAATCACCGCATTCCAATCGTGCTGTGGATCAAACCGCTGGTAGACGCGATACCACGCCGGCGAAAAGTAGCCCACGTTCACCAGCTGGTAGCCTCCCCATCCATATCCCGGCATGACAATATGGTCCGAGGTGATCCCGCGGTCCCACAGGTTCGAGAGGATCGTAGAGGCTCGTCGGCCATAAAATCCATCCTGGTAATCCTGCCACTCGCCTTTCTCAACCCTATGATGCGCCATGATCAGCATCGCCGCAATGTCCTGTTCCGCGTCCGTCGCACCGCCATACGCCACCTTCTGACCATTCTTATCCACTCGCCAATCATAGCATCCTCCATTCCACATCGTGATCTCCGCCCCTTCCAACAACCGATTGAAATTCACAGGATCATCCGCATACATCGCCAGGATCAGACCATATCCGACACCTTCGGATACCGCATCCCCCGGCGTCTCGGACTTCGGCCTGTGGATCAGGAACGGATTTCCGGCATTTCGCTCCACCATCCCATTCCAAATCGAATCGGTTACATCCTTTGCTGTCACTGCTGTCACCATGGTGGCTACCATAGCCAAGATCTCAATCCATCTCATGTGCTTTTTGCTATATTGGAATGAAGTCCTTAAATGCACACATTGAAACAAAAACTGAATTTATAGTGAAAAAGCCGTTCTGATTATTGATATTTTCATTGACCAAGATTTTTTTTTTGAAATATTATACAGATGATCTTTCTAATGCTGCTCGGAGCCGTCATTGGGTGGAAGTGGTCAGGTTGGCACCAGGCGTTTGAGAGGATGCGAGACGAGGCCATCGTTGCCAATATCCACCGAGTCCTGGAAGAGTTGAAACAGGTGCTGTCGGACAGGGCTCTGGCGCAGGAGAGGCTGGTGCTGTGCTCGCACAGAGAGCGTGTTCAGACGGAGCTGCTCTGGAGCTTTGTCGCCCGCGAGCAGCAGTTTCTCAAGAGGCATCGCCACGTTTTCCGAGGATGCCTCGCATTGATGATGGAGAAGATCCATGTGCAGCAGCACAAGACGGAGCTGCTTGCAGATATGGTCTCCTTTATCTCGGAGCGCCAGAAGATCCGTGCGATGTATGATCGCTGCACGACCCTCGCCGCCTGGATCGCCGGTCGGTGCATCGCCGCCCAAGAGGCGCGACTAGGAGTGATGGAGGAGACCGCCAAGAATGCTCGTCTTCGGCTGGAGATCCATGCTCGGCGCCACGGCATCATGACGGAGATCCGGAGCCGTGGAAAACAGAGGCATCAATTCCGCGACTACCTGGAGAGGATGAATTGTTTCGAGTCTGTGCTCCACGAGATGATGCAATATCCTCCCAACCTCCACCCGATCCACCAGCAGCAGTTACAACAACAATTTTCGCAACCCTCAGTGCTGGATTTTATCATTCTCGAGATGGTCTTTACCCTCTTGATGATCCTCTCCGTCCTCTTTGTGGTGGTAGAGAGCCTCTACATGGCAATTCCTGAGCTGCCATGCAAGGCGTCGAGGAAAAAGAATCGTCCGCAATATCGTGGTGATGGTGGTCGTGGTCGTGGTAATGTAATCTCCAAGCATCCAGGCAATAGGCCGATGTCCAAGAGGAATCGATTTCATCTATATCAATAGTAGATATTTAAGATTACATTTGGATCTGAATAAAAAATAAGAAGAAGAATGCGCATATTTTTTCTGAGTTTTGCCAGCGGTCGGTTTTATGGCGCGCTGGATCGGATCCGGCGAGAAGCCGAGGCCTTCCAATTGTTTGATGGAATCAAGACGATCCGTGATACGGATCTTTTAGAGAATGATCCACAATTTGCGTCCACTCATGGCGACTTTATTCGACAGAATCATCGTGGTTTTGGATACTGGATATGGAAATCCTATCTAGTGAAAAAGATGATGCACGAAGACATGGAGGAGGGGGATGTGCTACTCTATGCGGATTCTGGATGCGTGTTGCAATTGTCGGGCCTGGAGAGGATGAAGGAATACCTGGAGATGGCACGGACGAGCGAACACGGTGTGGTATCGTTTGCACTGGAAGGACAGCTGGAAAAAAAGTGGACCAAGCAGGATGTTTTTGAGCACCTTGGACCAGTGGATTATGAATCGAGACAGATTATGGCCACCACCTTTCTGATGAGAAAATGTAAAGCCTCTATGGATTTTGTGGATCGATGGTATGCGACATGCTGTCATTATCGATTGCTCGATGATTCTCCCAGCATCACACCCAATCATCCAGAATTCAGCGAGCATCGCCACGACCAGTCTATTTTTTCCATGTTGTGCAAGATCATGGGTAGCACGGTAATATCCGACGAGACCTATTATCACGATTGGAAGGATGGTAATCATGCCCCCATCCTCGCCCTACGGAATTGTAACGGATGAGATGCACATAATGATATAAGTATCTCTGAATAATGTCACTTGAAATCATCCTCGGTAGATTCAATTTGACATTCTGATATTCGTCGAGCACGATACGAAAGCTGATGGATCGAGATTGATTTCGGACCGTGCTGTAATGCTGGACAACATCGGTAAAGCTTTTATAAGGTGTATTCGAAATTGGCATGATCGTCTCCATCAGGTGCGATGCGAGGATCGATCGAGAACGATTTACATGGTCGATACCTTGACGAATCGTTTTAAAAGAAGCAATCATTTTGATTTGAATCATTACTAGATGATACATATCGTGATAGGTGCCATCGTATTGCCATATTGTTTGTATCCATCCGGATTCCATTATTTTTATTTCTGTGTTTTTACATTCAAAATCATTTCAAAGCCATTCTCATTCTTTCTTATATGAAATCATGATGGTATGTCCATTTCGATATGTCTATTTCTAGTTGGAGGCACGAAATTTTTTATGTAGAATATAAAAAATATAGAGGTATGTTCCTAGAGGGGCTCGAACCCTCGATCTTCGGCTCATAAGACCGATGCTTTAACCAACTAAGCCACAGGAACTCTTTTTTCTTATAAACATGTGTCTTCTTAAATCGATTTTACTCTTGAAAGACGATATGGGGATTGGTGGTAAAGGCCTGGAAGAGGCGGGGGAGATCGAAGCGACAATTGTTGTGGAAGCAGAATTCGAGGAGACGCTGGGTGTCGGGGGTGCCGCAATAGCGTGCAGCCTCGATATGAGACGAATCAAGAGCCTGATCGTCCAGAAAGATTTCACGCACCCGCTCAAAGGGAAATGCACTCATATCGAGAGAGGGAAGATGGACATGTATCTGTTCGAGGCTCTCGTGTTTCTTGAGCAAGCGATAGGATTTTTCGGGTCCGATCTTGAAGAGATTGGTATTATAGTCGGTGCCGCACATGATACAGAAATCAAGAAATTGCTCCGGTGTGAAATCCAGTCGGGTGAGAAGCTCGCTGAAATCAATCTCCACGAGCGTCTGGCCATTCAGATTGAAACGATGCAGGAATCGCGAGGCGCGATAATTCAGCACATCGGTGTCCTCCGAAAGGACGGCGTCGACGTATCCATTTCTGCAAAGGACGGCGCAGGTGGCTTCTGCCTCGCCGGTGGCATTCAGCCATGGGACACCCATGATGGTAAAGAGCTCCCGTGTCAGGTCAAAGTCCTCGGTGCGGATCGAGAGCAGTGTGTTCTGGAGATGATCCATCTCGCGGTCCACCTCCAGAATCACAATGAACGGACGTTCCGTCTTGCGGAGGAATTCGGCGAGCTCTGTCGACATACGCTCAGGGAGAAGCGGTAAAGATCCGGCGACAAAGAGCTCGGGTTGCTCGGCAAAGGTCTGCTTGTAGGCTTCCCAATCCACCATGAGCTTCTGGACGCGCTCCTTGGTCTTGATGCGGGCGAGCGTCCGATTCTTCTTCTCCTGTTCCTTTTCGATGGGGAATTTCGTATCATAAACAAAAACAGGATGGATCTCGTTTTCGCGAAAGACGGTCACCAGTAATAAAAACGCATCGAGCCATTGCTTCCCATAGGTGGTCTTGAATTTGCACATGTAAATGGAAACATCGATGGCAATCTTCTTGTAGGCATAACGAGAGACATGAATCTCAGAGTAAATGAGTGGACAGGCTTTTCGAAGGAATTGATGAAGATTCTTGATGCCCATCGTGTTGTTTTTTTATATTCCAAGAGATTATTCTTATCGAATAACTATTTAACCCCTAAATAGGTAAGGATACATATAATTTGTAAAAAATAATTTTTTTTTTCTTTGGAACAAGAAAAAGCAAATCCAATGACTCTTGAAAACTCTTCCACCGGGAAACAGATTCTCGGCACTGTGCTCCTCTTTTCCTTTGTCATGTTCTGTATCCAGAAGGTGCTCTCTGGCAAGAATATTGTCGAAGGGTTTGGTCAATTCCAACGCAGGGCTCGTGTAGATGCTGTCAATCCACAAACTGGATATTCGCGTCCTGGAAACAATCAACTTGCAATGGCTCCTCCAACTTTAACTGCCCCTGGACAATTTCAATCTCCATTATCTCCTCGTTTCAATAGCACAGGATTAGGTGCGAATATCAACTATAATGTGCCTGCTCTTGAGCATCTCGCCAACGATCCTGCTAATCCCCTCATGATTCCAGGTGGTGTATCACCCTCTCAATATGCCGGTCTGGTGGAGACAAACGTCCTCAAGGAGGTTCCTTCTTCTGGTGGTGTCAATATAAAAGAAAATTTCAACTACGGAGAAGGAAATTCTTCTAGTGAATATCTGAAATTAGTGAGAGATAACAAGATGGATGGCACAGTCGTCGATGCATCGCTTGCGCTTCCACTCGGCACGATGGCGGCATCCTCCGCTGCGGGTGGTGGAAGCAAGGTTCCCCTTGTGATGGACCGTTTCATCGTCGCTCCCCTCAAGAGTCGGCTCTTCCAACACGCCGATTTCATCCGCGGCGACATCGCCATCGTCCCCGTCAATCCCAATGCCAACCCCAATTCGTGCACATGGTTCCGTCCTTCCGTGAATCCCTCCGTCGATCTTAATCCAGGCGCGCTCGCGGTCATGGGAGGAGCTTACGGCGAACAGGCCCGGTCCGTCGTCCAATTGCAGCAGCAGGCTTCCGGTGGTGCTGTCAATACAGCGGCCGGTGTGGCTTGGGAGACCTCTCCTGGAACCACCATCGGCCAGCAGATGGTGGATCAGGCATCCATGGTGGCCCAGAAAATATCGATGGCCTCCAACGGCTCACCCTATGGCGACGTCAATGTCCATTCACCCTCGTCTCTTGCCAACATTCGCAACGACATACAACAACATTCTGCAATCTCGCTCTTTCCTTAAAAACTTTTTACAACAGTATATTATTATTTTCTTGTCCAGAAAATAAACACCATGAGTTTTCCAAGCAGTCCCATCTACCCTTATACCTCATTCCAGGACTACCAGACCATTACCTTTCGTGCCGATCCCACACCCGCCCAGTGTTTCTGCAAGACCGAGTCCCGGGTCATTGCCGCACCGCCGTCGCAACTCGTCTTTACTCTCGGTAATGGTGTCGGTATTTTTTACGATGCACACGAGTGTGGTGCTGGCTGTGATATGAATGTCGTGCCGCCTCTTCCCGGTGCCGTCGGCAGCTATTCTGCCTGATACCACCGCAAAAAAATAACTATGATCAAAATCAGTGCGGATAAAAAGACCAGCACAATCGAGACGATCAGACTTCCATTGGACGTTTTCTGCGGATAGATCTGATCCCGGATCCATGAGAGAGGAATCGCCGAATTTCCCGTATAGCTCTTGACATTTTTGACGTTGGGATAGGTTTTATTTTCACATTCGAGCAGCGTCGGAAAGTCTTTCGGGTTCGAGGTGGGGATACAGAGACATTCGGTGGTCGCCTTCCAATAGAGCTCGGGGGCGCGATGGACGTAAATCATGAAATTTTCACGATCCAGCACTCGATTGGAATAGACCGTCGTCTGAAAGTAATTGGCGATCTGATCATGTTCCAAGAAGATCCGTGCATTGTCCTTATTGTTATTTCGAATATAGACCGGGATGGTGTTCGGTATGGCCGTGGTAAAAGCAAAGAAGGAGAAATTGCCGATGCGGCTATCAATGTTCGTCATGATCGGAAAGGCCACCCATTCAATATAATGGGTGTGAAAAGGAGGGTCTTCTCTCTGATAGACGGTAAACATCGACATACCGAGGGGGAGTGGCGGATAGACGCGCGGATTGATGACATAGAGGGTGGACACTAATTCATAGGAAGAGGGAAGAAAATCCTCCTTGAATTCGATCGTGTCGATATCGGCTCTCGGCGCCTCTAGACGGTGGCGGTCGTATTCTTTGGAGTAATAGACGCGAACGGGAAAGAAATTATTCAGAAAGAGCATTTTATTTTATAGAAAATAAAAGATATGGAGATTACGGGGGAACAAAGCAATACCCAATTCAATACCAACATTACCACACAATGGATTCCCTACTGGAATGGCATGCTCCACCTGGTAGGCAATGTGAATAAGGACCATATGATCGAACGGACCTATGATTGGGACCGGGTGGAGAAGGATTGTAGGACGTATGCACAGAATTATCTCAAGGATCCGGACTATTGCGATCGATGTGCGTTTTCCGAGATTCCTCCATTTCTTGCCTCGAAGATGGAGAGTTTTAGTCTCTTTCACGACTGTAAAGAGATCGCGGGTGACAATGACATCCTCTACACCTACTGTCACCGTCGACAGAGGATGTGGCGCACCATTGTTTTCTCAATGAGTGCTATTGTGATGCTTGCTTTGTTGATCTGGTTCGTTTTCTACCTGCGGATATGGCCGGTGGCTGCTGCTGGAGTGGTGGTGGTGGTAAAGACGACTTGAGATTGGCTGCACAGTAATTCTCATCAACGGTGGCGAAATAGAACCAATAGAAAGGTCCGATGATGATGGAGATGATCAGGCCGAGCCATTTTTGCTCGGACTTGCCGTTATAAAAGAAACAGACAGCGGAGGTGGCAAAGGCCATGAGTCCCAGAAGAGACCAGATGATGCAGAAAAAGATCCAGAAATTCATCCACCTGGACCTCGGTTGTTCTTCAATAATAATGATTTCGTCGTCTTGTTGCATCTTTATTCAATATTTTTTTCTTAAAAAAAAAATGAAAGATCATTTAAAAATTTAATCCGGTAAAGAAAAGACTTAGTTACGTTAGTTTGTATTCTTTCTTGTTAATCCAATTATTATTATTGCAATGTACAAGATCAGAAACAAGAGGTATTATGAATCCGCCGTGTGGGAGCTGATTCATGCCATTACTCCTTCGGGCTATATCCGAAAGGGGTCGCTTCAAGTATTTCAAAAGATTCGTCGCAGCTACCCAAATGACCACATCTTGTGTATCGGTTATTCGCGAGGAGACACCCAATTCGCCGTCACCGAGACGTTCAAGACGTATGAGACCCATGTGGACGAGGTGGTCGATCGATGTTTGCGAGAAGAGCTCTCCATGGAGAGGATCCCCGATCAGAGCCGTCTCGATTGTCTCTCTTTCACCTATTATGAGAAATTTGCCACCATCCATTGTGTGCCGATGCGTGTATCGATCGACAATATCAGACCCTGTGCGAATTCATTGGTCACTCCTACCGATCTGGATGCCAATGACGACAAGACGAGGAAACTCGTGCTCCTCCTTCACGGCCCACCTGACGTCATCCACACCCTCTTTTCTCGCTTCAGCTCGGTGGAAAAGGACATTTCCCATCTCGTCTCCGTCCCGGTGCAACGCATCCCCTATGTCTTTCCCAAACTCTTTCCCGTCTTTGTTTACCCCTCTACCAATATCCTCCACAAGAAACCTTTTTCATTCCTCGCACCGCCCGGTCTTCATATGTGTTAAGAACAAGCGGCATAGAAAGGAAAAAAGATGGGCGATCTGATACATAAGCTCCCGATGGATGAGATTCAGGTGACCATCGAAGAGAAGGACGGTCTGAAGATGTTGTTTGGCAATGCGCCACCACCACCAGCACCAATACCAGCACCACCAGCCGCCGCACCACCATCACCACCAATGCCACCAGCCGCATCAGTAGTGGCACCAGCACCACCACCAGAAACAGTTACAGAGTCGACCTATACCAGGATGTCGAAAGAATTGATGGTCATCCTCCTAACGGCCGGGATTTTCTTTTTATTTTCCATCCCCATGATCGACGGTGTCCTCAATACCTTTATTCCCCTCTGCAAGAATTCATGGATCGTGAGGAACAGTGTCAAGGCTGTTATTTTTGGCCTGATTGTATGGATTTTCGTCAATCGCAATTATCTATAGATTTTCATTTTCATTCATTCATAAATTTTTTTTTTATATAAATAAAAGAAAAAGAACATGTCCAAACGACCACAGATTAATGATAGAGTTGCAAAGAGACTACTTGCAATAAATAAGGAACAGGTTAATAATATAGCATATGGCGATCTAATGGCTCACTTAAATTATTTATTGGGTAAAGAAAACCAATTGCAACAAAAAGAAAACCAATTGCAAAAAAAAGAAAATCAATTGCAAAAACGAATAAAAAAATTACAAGATAATGCAGTATCATCACCATCAATATCATCACCATCATCATTACCGCGAACATCATCATCATCAACAAAAGTATTACGATCACCTCAAATAACAGCATTAGTAAAAAGACTAAACATATCATCACCATCATCATCACCATCATCATCACCATCACCAGCAGCATTGCCATCATCAGCAGTAGCATCAATACCAATATCAAAAAAACCAGGACAATTAGGACAATTAGGAGAAGGATTAACAACAACACCAGTATTGCCATCATCA
>Ga0114971_10000223_pt1 | contig 36454 bp, 28 predicted proteins | sample M_140625_MF_Meta_FD_87320 | JGI IMG/M metagenome (GOLD analysis project Ga0114971, IMG submission 87320) | Freshwater microbial communities from Lake Montjoie, Canada to study carbon cycling - M_140625_MF_MetaG | ecosystem: Environmental > Aquatic > Freshwater > Lake | place: Lake Montjoie... | reverse complement strand
TGGAAGCAAGATTGGGGTGGGATATCAGGTTCACAACATGGCCAATCAAATGGTACTCCGCGGCCATGAGGTGACAGTTTTTTCGCAGTGCGCTGCAGGCGAATCTCCATTGTACGAGTTGCAGAGAGTGCTGCCCCGTAAACGTTTGAAGACTTTGGGTTTTGCCTGGGATCTTAGGGCAGTGGATTTTTCGAAATTTGATGTGCTTCATGCGCATGGAGATGACTGGTTTTTATGGGGAAAGCACCTTCCAAGGCATATCCACACTTACCACGGTTCATGTTTGGCCGAGTTTGAGCATCAAACAATTTTGCGTGAACAGATTAGAATGCTTGGGCTTGCGGTGTGTGAAACGGCTTCGACGGCACTTTGTAATGTCGCCGTAGCGGTTTCGGAAAACACCCGTGCGTACGTTCCTCTGGTGCGGGCGGTCATTCCCAATGGTGTTGATCTCACGAGATTTCACCCAGGCGAGCAGAAATCCGATCACCCCTCTATTTTGTTTGTGGGAACCATGCACGGGAGAAAGCGAGGGGAATTTCTGGTTCAAACTTTTAGGGAACGTGTACTCGCCGTGCTCCCTAAAGCCGTTCTTTGGGCTGTTTGCGAGGAGCCTGTAAAAGGGGAAGGGGTGCATTGGTTTGGGAAGGTTCCAACAGAAGTGCTCAGTGAATTATACCGAAGTGCTTGGGTGTTTTGTTTGCCCAGCTCGTATGAAGGGTTTGGCGTGCCGTATATTGAGGCGATGGCCTCGGGAACGGCTGTGGTTGCGACGCCGAACCGAGGCGCGGTGGAGGTGTTGCGTCGAGGAACGTGTGGTTTGGTGGTTGCGGATCACCGCTTGGGTTCTGCTCTGGTACAGGTGCTGCGCAATCCTGCTTTGAGACGCTATTTGGAAGCGGCTGGGATTCGACACTCCAGAAAGTACGGTTGGGATCAGATTTGTGCTGGGTACGAAATGCTTTATGCAGGAGGCGAGATGCCATCGTTAAGTTCGGTTTTAGAAAGTGAGGCGGTATGAAGCGGGTTGCCCTATTTCCAAGTGCTTTTCATCCCAGTTTGGGGGGGGTGGAAGAGTTGACGGGGCAACTCGCGCTGCAGATGGTCAAAAAAGGTGGTGGCGTTCTGATTTGTACCAATCGTTGGCCGCGCGCGTTGCCTGCCAAGGAGTGGTGGAAGGGCGTTCTGGTGCATCGGTTTCCATTTCGTTTGCCCGAAGACAACCTGAAAGCGCGGGTTAGTTTTCGACTTACTGGAATGCGCATCTTGGGAGAAGTGGTTCGCGCCTTGGTAAGGTTCCGCGCCGAGGTGGTTCATGTTCACTGTGTGAGTGCGAACGCCTGGTACGCTGCGCGCGCTGCGGAGGCGTTGGGTCTGCCGTTAGTGGTGAGCTCGCACGGGGAGCGCACCATGGACGCCAACGGGCTCTATGAAAAATCACCTTTGTACAATCGTATTTTGCGGGACGTTTTGGGTAGAGCGCGCTGGGTTACTGCTTGCTCAAAGGCAACTCTGGGGGACTTGCAAACTTATTGGGGACGCGATTTTCTAAACGGACAAAGCGTCGTGTACGGTGGAGTGGGGGAGGATGCCTTTTGCGCGGCATCTGCGTGGCAGCATCCGGTTCCTTACATTTTCGCCTTGGGGCGTTTGGTAAAACAAAAGGGGTTTTCAGAGCTGTTGAAGGCTTTTGCATTGGCGGACGTACCTGGAGTGAACCTGTTGCTGGCGGGTGAGGGGCCAGAAAGAGAGACGCTCACCGAATTGCGCGACAGTCTGGGACTGTGTGGGAAAGTTCATTTTGTGGGGCGGGCGGATAGGGCGCAGGTGCGATCGTTGTTTTCTGGGTGTATCGGGCTGGTCGTCCCGTCGCTTCGCGAGCCGATGGGGATAGTCGCTTTGGAAGGGATGGCTGCGGGTAAACCACTCGTGGTTAGCGCAGTGGATGGGTTGAGAGAGATTGTGCCTGAGGGGCCAGAGGCGCGGCATGTAGCGCCGGGTGATGTGGGGCAACTTGCCGAGGGCATCGTATGGCTAGCGAATCGGCGCGAGACGGGGAGTGCTACGGGTTTGGGAGAGCGTGTGGCTGATTTCCTTTGGGCGAATATTGCTCAAAAATACGCGGAGATTTACGAAAAAATTGCGCGCCGACAATTTGATGGTGATTCCGGCAGGATTGCTTGGGGTCGGGCTTTGACTTTTGGTTAATGGATGCCCTATGGTCAAGGCTCGGCGGCTTGTTGAGTGTTCGTCGAACAGTCACTATTTTGTGTTGCTCTCTGGACTCTCGAGTGTTTCTCGAGAGTCTTTTTGATGGCGCACGTGGTTCTGTTAAGTAAGATGTTGAATCCCACCAGTATCCATTCCTCCCCAGTGAGTATTAACCAAGAGTTTATTCTCGAAATCTTGTTAGAAAGTGGACTTGTGTCCAAGGCGCAGTTGGATGTAGCGCGTGGTGGCGGTCATGGTTCCGGGTTGGTTGAACATCTCGTTCAAGCTGGGATTTTGACGGAAGAAGATTACATGCGGGCGCTAGCGGCGCACGCCTCTATGGAATTTGTCGATGTCCTTGCTTTGGATGTCAAAGCGGACGTTTTGGATGAGTTGCCGAAAGAGCTCGCTGAGCGCTTTAAGGTGGTGCCAGTCGCAAGAACTGAGGGCGGGTTGGTGGTTGCGGTCTCCAACCCGTTGGATTTTGACACCTTCGACAGCCTGTCTCACTTATTGGGAGTTACCCCTGAATTTGTTTGTGGCGCACCCGGCGCCGTACGTGAGGCTCTCTTTAAGTGGTACGGGATCGGCGCGGACCCCTCCAAGCCGCCGAGCTCCAATGTGTATGAGGAAAAGGCCCGCGAAACGGATGCGGGCGACGCTCCGATCATTCGGATGGTGACGTCTCTGCTGATGGAAGCTTACACCATGCGGGCCAGTGACATTCATCTGGAGCCGATGGAAAAGGTGTTTCGCGTGCGGTTTCGTGTGGATGGAGTTTTGCAGGAAATGCAAAGTCCGCCGAAGCGGTTGCAGGCGGCGATCATTTCGCGTCTGAAAATCATGTCTGGGACTATGTCGATTGCCGAAAAGCGACTCCCCCAAGACGGTCGCATTCAGGTCACCGTTGGGAATCGGCAGGTCGACTTGCGCGTTTCCACGGTACCCACGACACATGGCGAGAGTATCGTGATGCGTATTTTGGATAAGTCCGCACTCCAGCTTGGCTTACCCCAGTTGGGCTTTCTTTCTGATGACCAAGCGATTTTTGAAAAGCTCATTGGGTTCCCTGATGGCATCTTGCTTGTCACCGGCCCGACTGGCTCCGGCAAAACGACTACGCTTTACGCCTGCCTGAACTACATCAACAGGCCCGACAAAAAGCTCATCACGGTGGAGGATCCCGTTGAGTACCAGATGGCGGGGATTAATCAGGTCCAAGTGAATACGGAAATCGGCATGACGTTTCCCGCTGCGCTGCGTTCTATGCTCCGACAGGCACCGAACATTATCATGGTGGGAGAAATTCGCGACGCGGACACTGCTAACATTGCCATCAACGCCTCGCTCACCGGACATCTCGTGTTTTCGACTTTGCACACGAACGACGCGCCGGGTGCGGTTGCCCGTTTGGTGGACATCGGGGTTCAACCGTTTTTGGTTTCCTCGGCGGTGCGCGCCGTGGTGGCGCAGCGGTTGGTCCGACGTATTTGTGGAAAGTGCAAAGCTCCCGCGGAACTGCTGCCTTCGGACATGCGCGCTTTGGGAATCGATGCGCTCCAGATTTCCAGCGCCTCTGTTTCCAGAGGAGCGGGTTGCGAGAATTGCCGTAATGGCGGCTACAAAGGGCGCGCCGGCATCTTCGAGTTTTTTGTCGTCGATGATGAGGTTCGCCGCATGATCAACGAGCGTTACACCACGACTCAACTGCGCAAACGAGCTAGGGAAATGGGGATGCGCACCTTGCGGGAAGACGGAATACGCAAGGTGCTTTCAGGGATGACGACAGCCGATGAAGTCATCAGCGCCACAATGGGAGACAAAGAGTAGTCAAACGTACGGATGTTCGTGACCCCTCAGACACCCCTCCAAACGAACCCTTTTTAGCCCCCATGAACCACTCTTTCATACTCGAATCACTGGCCGAACAGGGGCTCATCTCCGAGGACGCCGTTGGAGAAGTTGCCTTTGAAATCTCTCAAACGGGCCTTTCTTTGGCCAAAGTGCTCCAGAAACAGAACCTCATGACTGAGGACCAGTTTCACTGCACCATCGCTCAGATGATTGGGACCGAAGCGGTGAGTCTCAATGGATTCGTGCCGCCGCAAGAGTTGCTGGATATGCTGCCTGTGGGTTTGGCTCAGTTACACAGGGCGGTTCCGGTGGGTTGGGACGGTAATGCGTTACAAGTGGCGCTGGACGATCCATTTCACCATCAATCGGTGGAAGATCTGCGCTTTGCTTTGGGGTTTGATGTGCATCTGGTGATTGCGCCTGTGGATGAAGTCGCTGAATTGCTGCGAAATCATTACAGCCGTGGCGCCGACGAACTTAAGGCGGTCCTGTCCCAAATGGACGGCGGTGACATGAGCAGTGAAACTGAGGTCCTCAACGATGCGCCCATCATCAAGTACGTCGACTTGGTGATGCAACAGGCCATCGTCGACCGTGCTTCGGACATTCATTTCGAACCCTTCGAACACGACTTTAAGATTCGCTACCGTGTGGATGGCGCCTTGTACGAAATGGCACCGCCTCCCCGCCACTTGGCTTCCACCATTATTTCTCGAGTGAAAGTGATGGCGAATTTGAATATCGCCGAACGTCGTCTTCCTCAAGACGGCCGCATTCAGCGCGAGGTAAACGGGCGTTCGGTGGACATGCGTGTTTCGACGCTTCCCACGCAGTTCGGTGAGAGCGTGGTGCTGCGTGTGTTGGACCGCTCCAGCGTGAATTTAAGTCTGGAGGCGCTGGGATTACCGCAGCCTATTTATAATTACCTCATGCGGACGGTCGAGTTGCCCAACGGCATCTTTATCGTCACGGGTCCGACTGGATCCGGTAAAACGACTACGCTTTATGCTTGTTTGGAGAAAATTAACACCATCGACGCCAAGGTATTAACCGCCGAGGATCCCGTGGAATTTGATATCGATGGCATCATTCAGGTCCCGATTAACGAGGGCATGGGCTTGACGTTTGCCAGAGTGCTCCGCGCATTCTTGCGACAGGATCCTGATCGTATCATGGTGGGGGAAACCCGCGATGTGGAGACGGCTCAAATTGCGATTCAGGCCTCACTCACTGGTCACTTGGTGCTCACCACGCTGCACACCAATGATGCTCCCGGAGCGGTGACTCGCCTCATTGATATGGGCGTGGAACCTTTTATGATCTCAGCCGCTCTGGAAGGGGTGCTGGGGCAACGTCTGATTCGAAAAGTTTGCACTCACTGTCGGACGGCCTATGAGCCAACCGAAGCGGTACTATCGCAACTGGGACTTTCTCCCCATGAGATAGGCGACAAACAGTTCTACTACGGCGCGGGCTGCGTGCACTGTAACAGCACGGGTTATCGGGGGCGGAAAGGTATTTACGAATTGCTCGATGTGACCGAGCCGATCAGGGAGTTGATCAATCAGCGGGCCCCCAGCCTAGTGTTGAAGCAAAAGGCCATCGAGCTTGGAATGACCACACTTCGCGATGACGGTCTGCGCCTCATTTATGATGGAGAGACTTCCATTGAAGAGATTTTGAAGTACACTTAGGTTCGCTTAGCTAAAACTACCTCCCCGGAATATATGCCAAAGTTTGATTATGTAGCGTTGGACGCGCGCGGTCAGGAGTCTCGCGGCACGGTGGAGGCCTCTTCCACCAATGATGCGGTTGCGGGGTTGCGTAAGTCGGGTCTTTTTCCCACGAGCGTCACCGATGCAGGCAAGGGCGGGGGAGTCGCGGTGGCCGTTGCTGTGGCGAAGAAAGCGGGCTCTGGCTCGGGTGGCGTTGCGGTTGCAGTTGCCCAAAAAGGGAAGGCAAAATCTAAAGGGGGCAGCAAGTTCTTTGAAAAGACGACGGTGGAGTCTGCAATCTTGATGATTTTCACCCGCCAATTGGCGACACTCATTGATGCAGGCCTCCCGCTTTTGAGGGGGTTGGATGTGCTCGGGAAGCAGGAGAAAGATCCTGTTCTTAAAAAGATTATCACTTCCATTTCTGACGCGGTTCAGAGCGGAAGTACTTTTTCGGAGTCGCTTACTTCGCATCCAAAAGTTTTTAACCGTTTGTATGTCAACATGGTTAAAGCGGGGGAATTGGGTGGGGTTCTGGATGTCGTTCTCAACCGACTGGCTGAGTTTCAGGAAAAGGCTCAGAAGTTGCGCAATAAAGTAAAGTCGGCCATGACGTATCCGGTGATCGTGTTGGCGATTGCCATGATTATCCTAGTTTTCTTGCTGGCATTTATTGTACCGAAGTTCGAACAGATCTTTAAAGATCTGCTAGGAAATAAACCCTTGCCCGATCTCACCCGTATCATCATGGGGCTCAGTGGAAACATTGTGGCGAACTGGTATATCGTTCTTGCTGCCGTGATCGCTTTAGTCGTGGGATGGAAGATGTTCAGTAGTTCCGCCAAGGGACAGATCACTCTGGATAAGCTGGCGTTGTCCTTGCCGCTCTTTGGTGATTTGACTCGCAAAAGCTCTATCTCTCGGTTCAGCAGGACTTTGGGAACGTTGGTGACTAGCGGGGTGCCCATCCTGCAAGCGCTTATTATTACTCGCGAGACTGCCGGCAACTCTGTAATCGCGGATGCCGTTACCAAAGTCCATGACGCGGTGAAGGAAGGGGAATCCATTGTGACGCCCTTGGAGGCTAGCGGCGTGTTTCCTCCCATCGTTATCTCCATGGTGGATGTCGGCGAGGAGACCGGTCAATTGCCGGACATGTTGCTCAAAGTTGCTGATGTTTATGATGATGAAGTAGACACTACCGTTGAAGCGCTTACTTCCCTTCTCGAACCGTTGATGATTGTTTTTCTCGCCGTGATCGTCGGTACCATCGTGATCGCGCTGTTCCTCCCTATGGTGGATCTGCTCAAAAACATGAGTGCTCCCGGCGGCGCCGGCGGTTAGTCCCGTTCTACTTGCCGATTCACGGCGGTCGATTTTCCTCACATCGAACATCCCCCATGCGCACTCACTCACCCGAGCGTCGAACCGCTTTCACTCTCATTGAGTTGATGGTGGTGATTAGTATTTTGGGCATCCTAATGTCAATGATCTTGGGCATTCAGCGTTATGCTCAAACCAAGTCCAACCGCAGTCGTGCGGAGGCGGAGGTCGCCGCTTTTTGTGCTGCTGCTGAGGCGTATAAAGCGGATAATGGCAGCTTTCCGCGCTCTACGGAAACCGATGCTCTGAGTGGTATCAACGACTCTGCCCCGTCGGATCCAGGTCAAGACTACAAAGATTCGAATCTCGCTTTATATAAAATGCTCACGGGGGATGCTGATTTGAATGGCCGCCCCGATTCGACGGAGGGGATAAAGGGTGCTACGCCGCTTTACCTGACTTTCAAGGCAGCTCAATTATCTTGGTCGGGTGGTGCCAGTGGGAGTGGAACCGTTCTTTTCGCGCGGGATCCTTGGGGCAAAGCTTATCCCTATGGTTATTCGACAAAACGGAATGCTGCCTTGGAAAAAAACGGTGCAGATGATCCCACAGCAGGACACAATATTACCTTCGACGTTTGGTGTATTGCGGATACGCCGAGTAAGCCTGCTGCGTGGATAACCAACTGGTAACGTGTGGTTAATCGCTGGCGCTTGCGGGTTTCTGCATAAGTAAAACGCCTTGTTAAAATGACTCCGACAACGCCCGATCCGGCGGATGGTGTAAACGCTACGAGGCCAAAAGTGCGCATCGCTCAACTCGACGAACTCGCGCCCGTGGCCTGCCCTTGTGGTCAATCTAGAAGGGCATTTGCTGATCCGGACAATACGCTGGCTACAGTTCATCTCACTGACATCTCCAAAGACAGCCGCGCGCATTATCACAAGCGCATGACCGAGATATACATTGTGCTCGAGGGCGAGGGCGTTCTCGAGGCGGATGGCCAGGTCTTTGCGCTCAAACCGCTGACCACGGTGATGATTCCGCCGGGTTGCATCCATCGCGCGGTGGGCAATCTTCGGATTATCAATGTGCCTATGCCTCCGTTTGATCCGGCGGATGAGTTTGAGGTCAGTGTCAATTGACGGGTTCTCTCTAGCGGTTCCGGCGTGCGTCGGGGTTGCGTTTCCCATCGGCAAAGGGGATGCTTGGTGTCACGCCATAGTATGTTGAAAAAATCGAAGGACGACGTCGTTGAACTGTTGGAATCCATAGCTCGCCTACTGGAACTCAAAGGAGAAAATGTTTTTAAGATAAGGGCTTACACTAACGCCGTTCGCACCTTGGAAACTTTCAGTGGAGACTTCGTCGCTTTGGTTCTCGAAAAGCGTCTTGGAGAAATCGGTGGGATTGGTACGGCGCTAGAAGACAAAATTACAGAGTTCGCGACCACCGGAGACCTGCCGTATTTCAACACGCTGAAGGCGGAGTTTCCGGAGACGCTTTTTGACCTTTTCGAACTTCAGGGACTCGGCCCAAAGAAAATTAAGGTGCTGTGGGAAACTCTGAATATCACCACCGTGGAGGCGTTGGAGGCGGCGTGTAACGATGGCCGCGTTGCCGACTTGAAGGGGTTTGGTGCAAAAACTGCCACGAACATTCTTACCTCAATTCACGCGCGCAATCAGTATGCGGGGGCGTTTCGTTTTGGAGACATTGCTGCGGGTGCGGAAGTGATGTTGGAGCAAATTAAGGAGTTGGAGCCGGTATTGCAGGCGTCGCTGGCCGGCTCTTATCGCCGACGCAAAGAGATCGTACGTGATCTCGATTTTCTGGTCTCGACGCGAGAGCCCGCCGTGGTGTCGGATTTTTTTGTAAGCCATTCACTTGTGGAAACAGTTCTGGCACATGGAGCCACAAAATCGAGCGTTCGCCTCAAAAATGGCATTCAGGCGGATTTGCGGGTCGTTACCCCGGAGCAGTATCCCAGTGCATTGAATTATTTTACGGGCTCCAAAGAACACAATATCGCTCTGCGCAGTAGAGCGTTGAGTCGGGGGTGGACTCTGAATGAGTACAGGCTCGGGCCGGACGAAAAGGCCAAGAATACGCCGGATCCAATTCCTCCCATTCATTGTGAGGCAGATCTTTATCGTGCCCTTGGGTTGGACTACATCGAACCGGAGTTGCGTGAGGATCGCGGCGAAATTGCGGCAGCCGCGGAGCATCGTCTTCCCAATCTATTGAAGCTGGAGAATTTACGCGGAACCTTCCATAATCATACGACTTCAAGTGACGGTAAGAACACACTCGAAGAGATGGCGGCGGCTGCACAGGAACTCGGGTTGCAGTATCTTGGAATATCGGATCATTCTGTTTCGTCTTTCCAGGCGCACGGTTTGGATGCGGGCCGCTTGCTCGCTCAAGTGGCTCGGATCAAGGAGTTGAATGAGGAGTTCGCTCCGGATTTCCGTCTCTTCGCAGGCGTGGAATGCGACATCCACAAAGACGGTACTTTGGATTATCCCGACGAGGTTCTCTGCCAACTGGACTACGTTGTGGCGTCTGTGCACTCGTCGTTTAACCAGTCACAAGCTGAGATGACCGCCCGCATCATTCGTGCGATCTCCAATCCGTATATCACGATGCTAGGGCATCTTACGGGGCGACTCTTGTTGGGGCGGGATTCTTATGCGCTGGACATTCCCGCCCTGATTGATGCTGCTGCCTCCACAAATACCGTCATCGAGCTGAATTCCAACCCCCGCCGTATGGAACTGGATTGGCGCTGGTGGCCGTTGGCAAAAGAGAAGGGTGTGAAATGTTCGATCAACCCGGACGCCCACGGAATCGCCCAGTTACAATATTTGTGGTGCGGTGTGGGCATCGCCCGCAAAGGTTGGCTGACTGCGGATGATGTGATTAACACACTGCCATTAGGAAAAATAGAAAAGGCTCTTGCCCAAAAGCTTCCTCCATCCCCGCATTGAGCATCAGCCCTACGAGGCGCGTAGCGGGTTGGGTCTCTTAACCAAAGTGGATCTTCACTTCGCAGCTTACCAAACTGAAATCCCCGAGATATTTCCTGCCGGTGGTCGTCAGACTCTAACGATGGGTCCTGTCGGCTGGAATCTAAACGCCAAGGGCGTTGCCTTGGGTATCATCATAAAGCATTAAGCAGTACGTGCGTAAGTTCATGCCGCCAGCGATGCAACCCCTTCAGGGTTGATGCTCATTTCTAGGGTTGACCCAGGGTAGCGCGTTGCTCGCAACCCTAGGCTGGATGATTGAACACCGTTGGTGTTCATCTGTCGCGCCGACTGGAGCCTGAGCCTGTCGGTATTCTTGTGTATGTAGCAGTCTCGGACGGATTCTCTACACGTTCGTGCTTTTGCGTTGCGGTTTCGGCTGGATTCCCTACACGTTCATGCTTTTGCGTCACGGTCTCGGATGGAATCTCCTACACATTGGTGTTCTTGCTCTAAAGTTCGACTGGAATTCTAGCAAGGTGGGTGCTCTTGCGTCGCGGTCTTTGCTGGAATTTCAACGCCAAGGGCGTTGCCTCATCCAGCCCAGGGTTGATCCGACGCAGGAGGATCTACCCTGGGTAACCCCCATAAACAATCAACCCTGAAAGGGTTGTATCAATACAGCGCCTAGTGCATTATCAGGCTGTGCCGCAGTCCCTCTCGAAGATTTTGGTCCACACGGTTTTCTCTACGAAAGATCGGCGTCCCTTGCTGCACGACCTCGAATTACGCGAGGAATTACATCGTTACCTCGGCGGCATTCTTACAGAACTCCATTGCCAGCCCATCATTATCGGCGGCGTGGAAGATCACGTGCATCTGCTCTGCTCGCTGTCCCGTACATGCGAGGCGGCGGCGATGGTTAAGGAGGTCAAACGGGGCTCGTCGGTATGGCTGAAGAGCAAGGCCGAGGGCCTTCACGATTTTGCATGGCAGAGCGGATACGGAATTTTCTCCGTCGGCTTTTCGCAAATCGCGGCGATGCGCAAATACATTGCCGGACAGAGGGGACACCATTGGAACATTTCGTTTCAGGACGAATTGCGGTCACTTTTCGGCCGCTACGAACTCGCATTCGACGAGCAGCATGTGTGGGATTGATTCAACATTCCTCGTGCCGTTTGTCCGTTCGCGTTTCAGCTGCGCCCGAGCTCCTACAGCCCAGCCAGTCGGGTCACGCCCGTTCCCGCTTCGATCCTTCCAATCACCTTGCCCTTGAGCGAGACTCCGACCTGAGGCGCGTCCTTCGCTCGCACAACGACTGCCATTCCGACACCCATATTAAAAACTTGGTACATTTCGGTAGGATCGACACTGCCGCCCTCTTGAATCAGGCGGAATACGGGGGGCACCTTCCAGGCTGTGGTGTCGATGAGCGCGTCACAGTTGGGCGGTAAAATGCGAGGTAAATTGTCAATCAGCCCGCCTCCAGTAATGTGGGCAAGCCCCTTGAGCACTCCTTTTGGTAAGGCGGCCAGCGACGGTTGGTAGTTCTTGTGAACGCGCAGCAATTCTTCGCCCAAAGTCTTCGTGAAACCGGCCGGTTTCGCGTCCAACCCCAGCTTCAATTTCTCGAACAAAACCTTCCTCGCGAGCGAATAACCGTTGGTGTGCAGCCCGTTGGAGGGAAGCCCGAGAATGACATCGCCCACTTTGATTTGAGAGCCATCTAACATTAACTTGCGATCCACCACTCCTACGATGGTTCCCGCAAGGTCGTACTCTCCGCGTTGATACATACCGGGCATCTGGGCAGTCTCTCCACCGATCAGAGCGCAACCGCCCTCTTTACAGGCTTTCGCAAAGCCTTTGAGAATCTGCTCGAATACCGCAGGTTCCAATCGCTCCGCGCCGATGTAATCAAGGAAAAACAGAGGCTTGGCGCCGATCACCGCGATGTCGTTGATGCAGTGATTCACCAAGTCCTGTCCGACGGTTTCGTGCCGATCCGTGGCGAACGCGATTTTGAGTTTTGTGCCGACCCCGTCCACGCTGGAAACGAGCACGGGCTCTTTCATGCCATGGAAGTTGGGTTTGAAAAGGCCACCAAAGCCCCCGATTTTCCCCAAGACTTCCGGGCCATGCGTGCCTTTCACCATGCCGTGAATCCTGCTTTTGACCTTGTTACCGAGGTCAACATCTACCCCGGCGGCGGCGTACGCTTTTTTGGGTTCGGCGGTTTTTGAGGTTTTTTTGGAAGGGGAATTGCGGGAAGTGGCGGACCTGGACATAGTGAAATCAGGGTTTACGGGGGAAAAGAGAGGGACTGGAATCGCTGGATGCGAGCAGGTTGGAGCGTGTGCTGCGGCGTTCCATGACGTGTTTGTCGAGGTTTGGATCGACGGGAACGGGGTACTCACCCGTGAAGCAGGCGAGGCAAAAATGGTTTTGAGGCTGGCCGGTGGCCCGCACCATCGCAGGGACATCGAGGTACCCAATGGAGTCAGCCCCCAGATATTCGCGGATCTGGTCCAAGGAACATTGGTTGGCGAGCAACTTTTCTGGATCTGGAAAGTCGATTCCGTAAAAACACGAGTGCTTGTGCGGTGGGCAGGAAATGCGCATATGCACCTCAGCTGCACCAGCTTCACGCAGGTTGACCACTCGGGCGCGCGCAGTGGTGCCGCGAACGATGGAATCATCGACCACCACGACGCGTTTGCCCGCTACGGCCTCCTTGATCAGGTTGAGCTTTACCCGTACGTTGAAGTCGCGAATGAGCTGGCTAGGTTGCAGGAACGTTCTCCCAATGTAGTGGTTGCGCACGAAAGCGTGGCTGTAGGGAATGCCGAGTTCTTCTGCGAATCCCATCGCGGCGTAGTTCCCAGAATCTGGGACGGGAATGACGACATCGGCGTCGGCGGGATGAAGTCGGGCGAGTTCGCGCCCCATTTCAGTGCGAACCCGGGCGACGTTGATGTTGGAAATCATCGAGTCTGGGCGAGCAAAATACACGTATTCAAAAATACAAAAGGCGCGCTGTTCCTGTTGGAAAGGCCACTCGGAACGAATTCCGTTTTCATCGATAATGACAACTTCGCCGGGCTCTACGTCGCGGACAAATTCGGCGTGAATGAGGTCAAAAGCGCAGGTTTCGCTAGAAAGAACCCATGCGCCGTCGAGCTTGCCGATGGAAAGCGGGCGGAATCCAAACGGATCGCGAACGCCAATGATTTCCCGCTCGCTCATCATGACCAAGGAGAAGGCACCGTGAATCTTGCGAAGTGCGGCTAAAACGCCGTCCGGTTCTGCGGGTTGGGCGAGAAGATGCAGGATGATCTCGCTGTCGACCGTGGTTTGGAAAATGGAGCCGCGCTCCTCCAGTTCCTCACGTAACAAGGGAGCGTTGACTAGGTTGCCATTGTGCGCGACGGCGATTTGGCCTCGGGCCGTGTTGACGACAAAAGGCTGTGCGTTGACCAGATTGCTTGACCCACTGGTGGAGTAGCGCACGTGGCCCACGGCCCGGTTACCCGCGAGTTTCTCGAGGTCGTTTGAGTTGAAAACTTGGGAGACAAGCCCCATCGCCACATGCCTTTTAAAGGGAGTGTTCGGTCCGTTGGCTGTCACGATGCCTGCGCTCTCCTGGCCGCGATGCTGCAAAGCGTAGAGTCCGTAATAGGTGAGAGTCGCGGCGTTGGGGTGTCCGAACACAGCGAAGACGCCGCATTCATGGGTGGGTCGGTGGTTTTTCACTAAAAAGAGATGCTCTACGGAAGTTAGACCGCGGGAAGGGGGCGTCAAGGAAACGGGGTCTTAGTCCAAACGATAGCGAAACGATAGCCCGTGATGGCTGGTCATATTTTGAGGGAGTTTTTCCGCAGTATTTTAACACAACTTAGCGTGGTAAAGCGGGTTCTTTTGAATCCCCAGAGAATCGGGACGAGCCCTCGCCGGCGTCGGCTCTTTTCCAGCCTTCTCTGCGGGCTACGGCTTCGCCGAGACGCACGGGCCAGTCTGGTTTTTCAAAAAAATCAGGTCGGGCCCGTTCAAGATCCTTGTAGTATTCAAGATAGGCTTGATTTTCAGGGGAGCCCTCGGTGCCGATTGCCGGGTAGCGTCGGCGAATCTCGATCATTGAACGATTAACGGCCTGAGTTTCCGGGTTTTCCGAGGCGGGCGATTGTGGGTTGTCCAAGGCGATCTCAGATCCGGGCATCAGCGAGAATTTGCCTCCTTTTTGGGGATCGCTATCTGCGGAAGTCGCTGTGTAAGAGCTTGGGGAAGCGGCGCGCTGCCAGCCTTCGCGGGCTGCAACGGTCTCCGCAAGGTTTAAGGGCCACCTTGGGTCCTTGAAAAATTCGAATTTTCTCAACCGCGCCAGATCGTTATAGGCCTCGATGTACTTGGTGTGCTCCGAGCTCCCAGGCGTCTGCAGGGAAGGGTACAAGCGCACTGCCTCTTCTTTCGCGAGGCGAGTGGTTCGTTGCACGGGGTCTTCGCCGGGCCGGAGTGGCTCTGGATCTAAGGCTGGGGCCGAGTTTTGAAGTTTACTCTGTTCTGCTTCTTGTAACTTGGAAGTGATGGGTTGTGGCCCCATTGCGCCCCCCATTGCAGCCCCGTTTGTTTGTGTCCCAACTCTGGGCGACCCTGCTAGGCCTGCTGCGGCAGAGGTTTCGTCCGTCTGTAGAGCAGCACCTGCTGCGGGCTTCTGCTGGTTCTGCTGGAATAGACCTCCGATCTGGGCGCGTGCTCTGGGCACGTCGACAAACATTTGCATCCAATCTGAACCCGCCGCCACCATACGCGCTGCGAGTGGCACCACCAAGGTGACGGCGAAGGCTATCGACAAAATCAAGAACGTGCCGTTGCGTTGCAGTAACACTCTAAATTGCATCGCTAGGAAAATCAGCAAACCCACCAAGACTGCGGTGCTCACGGCCACGAAAGTCTCTCGGGGCGCCCACCAGAAGGCCGCGCCCCCCAACGGGATAGTCAGCAGCACAATGAGTACACCAAGGATTAGATTGCGATTCGCGTCGTTAGTTCCACCCCCCAAGACAACGCGTCGCTGCTGATTGGAAAGCGACAGCGGAGGGGGCTCTTTAATGCGCGGAGGGAGGGAATGGAAAGGTTCTACTGACACCCCTTAAAAAAAGCCTCTTGTAGAGGAAAACCCAATCGTTTTTTCCTAATAAAAGCCTCAGATGCGCACTTTTTTCTGTTGGTCTTGCCGCTAAGTCGTGCACTAAGGATTGACTTCTGAGCTTTGCGCAAGTTCCCGGAGCCTTCTGAGGTCCAATTTGCCGCTGGCTAAATGTGGTATCTCATTTGTCAAAATGACTTTACGCGGGATCCATAGATTGGGGATTCCAGCTTCAGAAAGAGAGTGTCTCAGTGCCGGTAAATCGATCTCCTTCGTGGAAATAATCACCAACGCTTCGCCCTTGGTTTTGTCGAGAATCCCAGCGACTGCCAGGCCGAGTGTCTCCTCCCCAAGCTCCAAAGCTTTTCGCACCGCGTCTTCTACGGTTTCGTGGGGAACCATCTCGCCGCCAATTTTCGAAAACCGGCTCAAGCGGCCTTCAATGTATAAAAACCCATCCTCATCGAAGCGTCCGAGGTCTCCTGTGCGAAACCAGCCGTCTTGCATCACTCCCGCAGTTCGTTCTGGTGCATTAAGATAACCGTTGAAAATGTTCACGCCCTTAAGCCAGAGCATTCCAGTATCCGTTAACTTGAAGGGCGCGCCGGATTCCGGATCGCGGATTTCGGCGGCCATGCCGGGCATGAGTTTGCCGACGGAGCCGAGACGGGCTGAGGGTTGCGGCGCGGCGTCGGGTTTGTAAGGAAGCTCTGGGATGTTCACGCTTGCGACTGGGGAGGTTTCAGTCAGGCCGTAGCCTTGTAGAACTTGTTTTCCAAAGCGCTCCTGAAAGGCAAGGGCGAGATCGTTGGGGAGTTTTTCTGCACCCGTGACGATGAGTTTCAAACTATTGAGCTGGGAGGGGGCAACTTTACGCAGGTACGCTCTTAAAAAAGTGGGGGTTGAACAGAGTAGTTTGATTCCGTGTTTATGAATCAGTTCGGCGTTCTTTACGGGATCCAGCGGGCTTGGATACGTGATCATCCGCAAACCGCTTACTAGAGGATACCATAGGTTTACGGTGGATCCAAACGAGTGAAATACAGGTAGGCATGAAAGCATCGCGTCGTGCTGTTTGAGGCCAATGACCGCTGAAAATTGAGTGATGTTTCCCAATAAGTTGCGATGCGTTAGGACGACTCCTTTGGGATCACCCACGCTGCCACTGGTGAAGAGAACGACAGCCTCGGCTCCATCCCCCTGTTTGGGCAAGCCAGCCAGCCACGCTAAGCATGCGCTCGGGAGAATCCCCACCAGAAGCCTCCACCAGACGATACGCGCCTTAAGCTTGGGCAGTAACGTATCGATGAACCAAACCGTATTGGGCCACGGAAACTCTGGCAGCCTCTCGTGGAACAGCTTCGCTGTGAGCACTGTACGCACGTCTGCGATTCGAATTGCCGCCGCAATGGAGGCTGCGCCGGCTGTGAAATTCAAATTCACCGGAACCTTCCCCGCCAAAACCACAGCCAGATTCGCGATTGTCGCGCCCCGTCCTGGCGGCAGCACCAAGCCGATGCGTGGCTCCTCCCTTTGCTTCCGCAACGCCCTTGCTAAGGTGAACGCCGCAGCCAGCAACATCCCTCGGCTCAAAATGCTTTCGTCTCGGCCATCCACCAACGCCACCGCGCTTGGATTTCGCGAGAGCCCCGCAATGGCGGCGCGTCCCAAATGCCCTCTCAAAAAGTCACGCTTTTGAAAACAAAGCTCTCCAAGGGTCAGCATTCTTTCTCTCACTAGGTTCACCTGAGCGGCCTTCGCTTCAATGGGCTCTCCAAATGCGACCGTCACCGGATAAGGAAGTTGCTTTGGAAACTTGAAGAAATATCGCCCCTCGGAATAGGAGAAAATCGAACCCCAAAGGGCGTCCAGCCAGACGGGAAGGACTGGAGTTTGGGCCCGTTTTGCAATCAGTTCAAAGCCTCGCTGAAGCCGGAGCAGGCTGCCTGTTCGAGAGATCTCGCCCTCGGGAAACATGCAGACGATCTCCCCCTTTCGCAGCGCCTCGACCGCCGCGCGCACAGCGTCTTTGGCGTGCTTGGGGGACACCGGCAGAGCGCCGAACAAATGCAAAAATGGAGTGAGAGCCCGAGAGCGAAAGTACTCCTCAAAAACTAGGAACCGGATTCGCCGCGGAAAACTTGCTTGTAAAATGATAGCATCCACCCAGCTCAGATGGTTGGGCAGTAGCAGGCAACCGCCCTCTGGCACGCGTTCCTGATGGAGGACGCGCACACGGTAAACCATTCGGATTAACACACCGCCCACCCAGCGTATTGCGGTTTCCAAAACTGCTTGCATAGCGTTTTCATCGCAGGGAGCAGAGGGAAAGGCCAGCGTCAGAGTGAGAAAAAAATTTGTGCGATTTAACCGCGTGTGATGCGAGCTATTGAACGTTTTACCGAGGAATTCTAGTTGGCTTTTAAAGCGGTGGAGCGGGTGTTTTATATCTGATTTTGTTACACATAAAGTGTTCCATTTCAGGTGGAAGTGGGATGTTCCATGTTTGCCCGCTTTCTTCCAGAGTGAGTCCCCCAGCGTGGAGGGCGTGCCGGTGGAGCAGCAGGCGACTTTCCAGGGAGGGCGTCCATCCCGTCTCGATGAATTCCAAATAGCAGCCTTCATCGGGGCCATAAATTTTGTCGCCAATCAAAGGGTGCCCAGAGGCGGCAGCGTGAACTCGAATCTGGTGCATCCGACCCGTGTGCGGTTGCGCTTCAAGCAACGCGAAGCGGGTGGCCGTAGTGTTTGGGGCGGTAAACCGGCCAAGCGTGCGAAAGGAGGTTCTCGCGGGACTGCCTTCGGGATGAATGCATTGTTTAAGCCATATCCGTGAGGGGTGGTGCAACCCTTGGCGCAGCAGCGGTGCCTCGATCTCCCATGCATCTTCAAGCGGCCAGCCAAAGACCAGCGCCGAGTAGGTCTTGCGAATCGTGCGCGCCTCCATTTGACGACACAGGTTGCGGGCCGCCGCCTTTGTTTTGGCAACCAATGTCAGGCCGCTGGTTTCCCTGTCCAACCGGTTGATGATGGAAATTCCTCCACCTGTTACGCGTTCAAAGGCAAGAAGATCACAAAGGTGATGCCAAAGCGTCCGCTCATCCCCCGGCTTACTTGGATGCACTTGCATGAACGCCGGTTTTTCAATCACCAGCCATTCGGGAAATTCCTCCACCACACGGGGAAAGTGGCTCGCAGCGGAACGAGGAGAAGGGGAGTTCGTCACTGCAAAATGGCTCTGTGAGGCGCTCCCAGAGGATGTCGACGCGCAAAAAAAAGGAGGCCCTGCCTTGAACAGGACCTCCTTGATCTTCCAGAAAGTCCTAGAATTACTTGCCGTAGCCGTCTTTAGGAGTTCCGTCGGCGTTGATGTGGTTGGTCGCCCAAAGAACACCGCGTGACACAAAGTCGAGATAACGATCGTCTGAAACGGTGCCGTTGTTGTGTCCGATGGTGGTGCTGAAAACGCGCGTCTTACCCATGTACAGGTTCGTCCAACCCACAATGGATTCTACTTCCTTCTCGGTGCCGTCCTTGGCTTTCACGGTTTGTTTGCCGCGCAAAACGGGCTTGGCGGTGTCGAACACGCGCACGTTGTTGTACAGTTCCTCCTTGATGGTCGTCCAATCGGGAAGGTTTTTGGAAAGTGCTTCGCTGGTTTCGAGGTGGGTGATGCTGATGGGTTCCTGTGGGCCGTGGCCGCTGGATTGGAGCCCAAGGTATTCAAACCACCAACCGTGCGGTGTTCCGAGAGTCACCGGCTCATTCGGCCCACCGATTCGGTAGGAATGCATGGCGCAGTGCAAATTCACGCCAGGGATCCCGTCGCGATGCGGCTTGAGAACTCCTTCAACCGTGGCCTCTTCGTTAATACCGGCGGCGCACTCGTCGTGGATTACCAAATCAAAGCCCTTGGCGTAGTCTGGGTTGCCATAGATGGATAGAGGTGGCTTGGTGCTCTTGTCATCAGTGTGAACTTGCGTCACCTCCGCGTTGAGTCGCTTTTCGATCCCGGCTTTGAGGATATCCTTTTGGGCGGCGTAATCGTGGCAGCATCCTCCGGTGATAAGAAGGACTCGGAGCGGCTTGGGCTGTTGGGCGTGCGTCGTGCTGGCGAGCAGGCTGAGGGTCAGAATAATGGAGGGTAGCAGTTTCATGCGCCTTTAATGAGATACGCCCTTGGCCTAGGAGATCAAGCTGCGAACCGATGGCATCCGGAGAAATGCCCGAAGCGGGGTAATACTTCCTGCTCATTGGGGGGCTCAAATTGTCGGATGACAGTTTTGTGTCATTACAACTCTCTACTCGACAGGGTGCTTACGGATCGCTTCGATCCAGTCTTAATGACCACTCTTTGGGATCGTTTCCAACAATATCATCTCCGTCACTCAGCACTTGGCATTTCCGTGGATGTCTCTCGGATGGGCTTTTGCGAAGCATTTCTTTCTAAAATGGACGCTGCGGCCCGGCATGCGCTTGTGAGCATGAGTGCCTTGGAAGCTGGGGCCGAGGCCAACCCAGATGAGCACCGCATGGTTGGGCATTATTGGTTGCGAACGCCGCAACTCGCTCCCTATAAGGAGCTTCAGGAAACAATTCGCGACACCAACGAAGCGATTGCCGCCTTCGCAAGTCACGTGCACCAGGCTGGGGAATTTTCAGAAGTGCTTGTGATCGGCATCGGTGGGTCCGCTTTAGGCCCTCAATTTATCTCCGATGCGCTGGGCTCTCCGGAGAATCCAATACGCCTTCATTTTTTGGATAACACCGATCCTGACGGGATTGATCGCGTGTTTGAACGTTTAGCTGGGCGTTTGGAACATACCTTGACGGTGGTCATTTCGAAGTCCGGAGGAACTAAGGAAACGCGTAATGGAATGTTGGAAGCCAAACGGCGCTATGAACTTGCCGATGTGCCGTTTGGACCGCGCGCGGTGGCTGTCACGGGCGAGGGGAGCGAGTTGGATCATTACTCGACGGCTCATGGTTGGCTGACCCGTTTCCCGATGTGGGATTGGGTAGGCGGTCGCACTTCGGTGATGAGTGCTGTGGGGATGGTTCCGCTAATGTTGCAAGGTATTGCAATGGATGAATTTCTCGCTGGAGCTGCGGAGATGGACGTGTGGACACGTACGCCAGAGCCGCTGCAAAATCCGGCCATGCTCCTCGCCCTGATGTGGCACTACGCGGGTAATGGTCAGGGGGAGAAGGACATGGTCGTGTTGCCTTACAAGGACCGCTTGGCCTTGTTCACTAAGTACCTTCAGCAACTCGTGATGGAATCGTTGGGCAAACGCTTTGATCTGCATGGGAACGAGGTAAACCAAGGTATCGCGGTGTATGGCAACAAGGGTTCTACGGATCAGCATGCTTATGTCCAGCAGTTGCGGGACGGCGTGCACAACTTCTTTGTGACTTTCATCGAGGTCCGTAAAGACCGCTCCGGCGGGATGTTCGAAGTGGAGCCCAACACGACTACGGGTGATTATTTGCAGGGTTTTCTGCGGGGCACACGCTCTGCCTTGTTCGAGAGCGGGCGGGAATCCATCACGGTGAGTTTGCCCGAAGTCACGCCGCAGAGCGTCGGTGCTTTGATCGCGTTGTACGAGCGCGCGGTGGGATTCTACGGTTCTTTGGTGAATGTAAATGCCTACCATCAGCCAGGGGTAGAGGCTGGGAAAAAGGCGGCCACGGCTGTTCTTTCACTGCAACATTCTGTGTTGGAAGTTATTGGTACTGTGCCCCAAACGGCTGATGAAATTGCAGCGAAGTTAGGTGCGGACCCGGAGGCGGTTTACCATGTGTTACGCCATCTCGCGGCCAACCGGGCAGCTCTCCATTGCGAAAACGGCAGCGCCCCTTCAGCAGACCGCTTTTGCCGCTCTTAATGAGGCCCGACCCTGTTCGGTCACAGATTGGCTCAGAAACGGGTTTTACCTCGGAACCGGGCGCAACCATCGCAGTGGAGCGTCTTGAGGCTTTCTTGAGGCAGCTCTCTCATGATGTGCGTAATGATTTGAACGCCATGGACTTGCTCACGTCCTACGTAGAAGACTTGCAGCCCGAAGGCAATGTGCGGGAGGCGCTCTCTCAGTTGCACGATTCAGTGCGTTACGGCTCCCAGCGCATGCAGCGCCTTTCCAGAGCCGTGCAAATTTGCGATCCGGAATGGATTCCGTATCCGAGCGACTTTCTTTTTGAAGATGTGCGTGCGCGCCACAAGTTAGATCGACCCGAAGTTTTTGAGCGCACAAATTGGGAGCGCCATGGTGCAAGGGTGGTGGTTGCAGTGGATCCGGGGTTGGTGATGGAGGCTCTTTTGGAATTGCTGGATAACGCTCTGGGTTTCTCACCATCGGGAACCAGTGTGCGTGTGTTTGTCGAAAGCCAGGAGCATGGTGTGCTTTGGCGCATCGAGCAGGTTGCCGATAAATGTCCCGCTGACATATCCCAGTGGGGGCGGCGGCCTCTGGAGTCTACGCGCAGTTCCCGCTATGGCTTGGGCCTTTTCCGAGTTCGCCGAATTGTTGAGGCGCACAACGCGAACTTAAATTTCTTTCACCAACCCGACGGGCAACTGCTTGTCACAGAGGTTTGGTTTGGCGGGAGTTTGAGGTGAGTGTGGTGCCCGTTAAGGTGCTCGTGATTGACGATGAGCGCCCGGTTCTCATGACGCTTGAAGCGCTATTGCAACGGCGGGGCTTCGCTGTCCAAACGGCGGGATCGGGAACTGCTGGCATGCAAGCTTTTCGGCGCAGCAAGCCTGATGTGGTGTTGTTGGACCTTGGTCTTCCAGACGCCGATGGTCTGGATGTGCTTCGTGAGTTGCGCGCCGAGGACGCCCATGTGCAGGTGTTAATCCTTACCGCCAATGATTCTCTGGCTAATGCAATTCAGTCTATTAAGCTGGGGGCGTTTCATTTCATCAGTAAGCCCTACGCCGCAGAGGAACTTCTTAGTTTGATGGGGCGGGCTCTCGAGCAACGGAGTCTTCAGCGCGAAACCTTAGTTCTCAGAGAGGAGCGGGCTTACTTGTCCAAGCGTCTCGCTGAGGTTGAAGAACGTTCCAAACCGGTTTTCCAAAGTCGACCGATGCGTCAAATCGACGACTTGCTTGACCGGTTGGCTCCGACAGACGCCAATGTTCTTTTGCTTGGTGAAAGCGGGGTGGGTAAGGAGGTGCTCGCCGCCCAGGTTCATTCGCGGAGTCGCAGATGCGCTGCGCCGTTTATCAAACTAAATTGTGCGGCGTTTCCGGCAAACATGATTGAGGCGGAACTTTTTGGTTATGTTAGAGGTGCATTTACGGGCGCGATCATCGATTTTCCTGGAATGCTTTCCGAGGCCAAGGGCGGCACTCTTTTTTTGGATGAAATTGCTGAAATGCCGCCAGAATTACAGGCTCGGTTTCTGCGGGTACTTCAAGAGCGCGAATACCGTCCTCTGGGGAGTACTCGGGTGGTGAAGGCTGATTTTCGGCTGGTGGCGGCAACGAATCGGCCAGTGGCGGAAGCGTTGCGCTCGGGCTTGTTGAGGCAAGATTTGTATTACAGGTTAAACACGTTCCAAATCGAGATTCCTCCGCTTCGGGAGAGACGGGAGGATATTCCTGCGTTGGTGAAACGCTTCGTGGCACAGTTTTCTGAGCGGCATGGAGTGACGTCTCCGAGTGTGAGTCCCGAGGCTTTGGAGCGGTTGCATGCCTACCATTGGCCGGGAAACATTCGCGAATTGCAGAACACGGTGGAGTACGCCGTAATTTTGGCGGAATCCAATACGATTGGGCTCAAGCAGTTGCCAGCAGAGCTTCAGGTCTCCCCAGCGCTGCGTGTAGCGGTTGGGCCGGTTGATCATTCGGGCAGTTTGGAAGCTTCTGAGCGCAAAGCAATTCTAGCGGCCCTCACGGAAAGTCGTGGTAACAAAAAACGGGCGGCTGAGGTGTTGGGAATCCAGCGGCCGACGTTGTACGCGAAGTTGCGTAAGTACGGGATCCGGAACCAACTCGGAAAGTCTTCCGAGGATGCGTGATATTTTTGCTTTCTGGAGGCCCGCTCAAAGCGCATCCTAGCGACGCATGCAGATCTCGGACCTCCAAGACATTTACGCCACGCCATTTTTTGATTTAATTAGCCGCGCACGTTCGGTTTACCTTGAGCACTGGTCGGGTAACGAAGTGCAGCTGTGCACGTTGCTTTCGATTAAAACTGGCGGTTGTTCTGAAGACTGCGGTTACTGCGCCCAGAGCGCCCGCTACAGCACGGGGGTGCAGGCGGAAAAGCTCATGTCCACCGAGGATGTGCTCGCAGTAGCGCGCCGAGCGAGCGAGAACGGCTCCACACGTTTTTGTATGGGGGCGGCTTGGAAGGGCGTGCGGGAAGGGGATTCCCGGTTTGAGCAAGTGCTTGGAACTATTGAAGAAGTCAGCAAACTGGGCATGGAGGTGTGCGTTACTTTGGGGCAGCTTTCGGTTTCGGAGGCCCGCAAGCTCAAGGCGGCTGGTGTGAAGGCCTACAACCATAACATCGACACATCTCCCGAATATTATCCCAATGTCGTGAGCACTCACACGTTCCAGGATCGCATCAACACCATTCGCGCCGTTCAGGACGCTGGCATGGACGTTTGTTGCGGTGGGATCATCGGCATGGGGGAGACAGAGCTCGACCGTCTTAAAATGTTACAGGTTCTCACCACGTTTGATCCTGCCCCTGAAAGCGTGCCGATCAATTGCCTGATGCCGATGGCAGGAACTCCATTGGAAGAACAAGCTCCAATCGAGGTGTTTGAGCTCGTTCGTCTGATCGCAACCACCCGTATCGCGCTGCCCAAGGCGAAGGTGCGTCTCAGTGCGGGGCGTACTCGTTTGACTCGAGAGGGTCAGGCACTCGCTTTCTTTGCGGGGGCGAATTCCATTTTTTACGGCGACAAATTACTGACTGCAGCCAACCCCGGCGTCGAGGCGGATCGCGACCTTTTACGCGAGTTAAACTTGGTTGCGCAGAAGCCCGTTGTCAGTGCTCGTTGCGGTTCCTAGCGCGCGCATTGTGGAATAGCCGCGAAAACAAGGTTGTTGATCTCCGTCATTTTTCCATCTCCCATGCGAGCAGAGGAACCGATGCACTTTACTAAGCAGTTGGTTTCGGAATTTTTTCGGACACTAAAAGTAATTCGAGTGCAGATGGTTGCAGTCGTTCAACCGTTTCCCAAGATGGCAGCGGCCTCGGCGCGGGAAGAGGGCCTGTGGGTAGCGTATTCGTAAAGTGAAGTGCGTCAGCGATTTCCTGAGAGGTGCTTGACGTTATTCCGTTGAGTCTCGCCAAGGCGTTCGAGCGTTTGACGGCCTGTGCGGTCTCTCGTTGCAGGGTCCTTAGGAGTGTCTCTCGAATGGTGTGGTCGACATTACAGCCCTCAATGGCAAGCTGTTGCAGTAGGGTGTTAGCGATTTGTTCGCACATTCCCAGCAGCCCCCCTGTGGCGGGTTGGTGCTTGTGGTCGTAGCCGGTGCCGCCGTCTACTTGGCAGACGCGGGCGGGTTCAATGCGTCGGAACACTTCACATAACATCCCTATTTCCAGCGACCAACCTTCGTGAAAAGGAAGACTGGAAGCCAATGAAGCCCGTAACGCGCATTCCCCAGCCAGCGGATAACGGAATCCCAGTAGAAAATCTAACAGCGGATGATGCCCCAGTACCCGGACTAGAGAGTGCAAAAGCGGAGTGAGGAATAGTCTGCTAACCCGCCCGTACAAGCGGTCTGTGACGCGACTGTAGTACATTTTCGCGAAGTCGAATTGGAGCTCTTCTTCGGCGAGAGCAAAGCACAAACGCGCCAAGGTCGGGCGGTTAAATGAAAGGACATCGGCGTCCTGAAGCGCATAGATTCCACCAATGCTTTGGGCGTGGAGCCAACCAAGTGCGGCCCACACGTTGAGACCTTTTCCCGGGCGTAGCAATTCCTTGGGGCGTCCGGCGGCGAGAGCCAGAGCGTCGTTAAGAGGTGGAGCGTCGGTGAAAAGAAGCGTATGCGAGATGGGAAGTTGCTTCGCGAATTGCGAGCGTACAGCGGCTTGCTCTGAAGAAGGCAGGCCGTTGATTGGAATGACAACGCGTTGCAGCCACTGCGCCTCAGCGAGTTGCTCGCAAATATGGCGGAGAGCCGGTTGCTGCAAATCAGGCGCGTGGCAGGGCAATATCAACGATATGGGACACCGCGCTGCTCGGTCTGGAAGCCACTCGCAGTCCAGTGGTGCGAGGTGTACCTCGTTGAGCCTCTGGAGGGTACAGATGACGCCTGTTTGCGCGAAGTCGCTCATTGCGGGTGTAAGGCGGGACGGAGAGACGGGCTGCCTGCTTCTCTCAGTGCTGCGGTTTCTCTGAGGTCGGCTCTGGAGTTTTAGAGTCCGTGGCCGAGGGCAGCGAGTCGGAAGGCTGGCCGAAAACAGCGAGTTTCGCCTCCTCTTCATCCTCGTCCTCTTCGATGTCGCGCTTCATTTCACGAGAAAGGAAAGGGCGTAGGAAGCCGTAGAGCAGATACGTTAAAAAGAGCAGGAAAGGCATCCACTCAAAATTCAGTGCAGTAAGCACGGCAACGATAAGAATGCCGACGAATTTTGAAAGCGACCGAGTAGAGCGCCAGGAAAGGCCCTTAAAGCTCGGGTATCGAAATTTGCTAAACATCATCCATGCAAGAAATAGCATGAGTGGTGGGAGGATCCATTTGCTGGTTCCAAGCTGGGTTGCGTTCTCGTCCAAGAACAAAATAAACAACGTCAAGGAAGCGATAAGACCAGCCGCAGCGGGGATGGGGAACCCAGTAAACTCGCGGTTGGCTTCGGCAGAGTTCGCGGCGGCCAAGCAGTTAAAGCGGGCTAGGCGCAGGGCACCGCAAACGAGGTACACGGAGGCAATCAGCCAGCCCGTGCGCGGGAATTGAAAGAGCACGATTTTGTACACCATCAAGGCGGGAGCGACGCCGAAGGAGACGATGTCAGCGAGGGAATCAAACTCGCGCCCAAACGGGCTTTCATGACCGCCGAGTCGCGCCAAGCGGCCGTCGAGAAGGTCGAAAATGCAAGAGGCGAGAATTAACCAGATCGCGTAATGGATCTGGTGAGTGTCAGCCGCCATGACGGCTGGCGTTCCACCGGGGAGGGCATAAACGGTGGCATTTTCTACTATTTTCAACGACGCTGCAAACCCGCAAAACAGGTTGCCCGCCGTCATCAGATTGGGCAGGAGATAGATTTTGACGCTGTTGTCGTCGCCCATGGAAAGGTTTCTAAAAGGAAAGAGTGAGCTGTAAGTGTCTGGAATGGTGTGGTTTACGGAAGTCTTGCTATGACCGTCTCACCCCCTTTGACCTTCTGGCCAAGTGTCACCATAACCTCAGCCTCCAGCGGTACAAAGACTTCCGTACGCGAACCGAAACGTATCATGCCGAAGCGCTCGCCCTTCAACACAGCGTCGCCAACCTTGCGCCATGGCACGATGCGCCTTGCGATGGCTCCGGTAATTTGGCGGACAACCAAAACAGTTTGAGCACTCTCAAACGCCCAGGTCTGCGCTTCGTTTTTGCTCGAGCACTCTTTGTTACGAGCGTCGAGATACGGTCCGGGATACGTGCCCGGAAAATGATTCAGGTAAGTCACCGTTCCGTCCATTGGCGCACGGTTGGTGTGAACGTCTAACACCGACAAAAACACACCGATGCGCTTCATCGGCTTTTTGGCGAATTCCGTTTCTTCCATTTCGACAATTTCCGTCACGGTACCGTCGGCGGCGGACAAGATATCGCGCACATCGGTTGAGCCGGAGCGGTTCGGGTCGCGAAAGAAGTTGAGGCAGAAGAGGGTGCCTAGAATTGCTACGGCTATGAGCCAAGGCCAGTGCAGGCCCCAGCCGGCGCCGCCCAATAAAATGAGGACGGCAAAAATTGCGCGGCCTTCCCAGAGAGTCTGAATTCGCATGAGCAGGTATAAGCGAGGGACTACAGGCAGGGTCAAGCGGTTAGGACGAGACGGTGTGTCGTGGTCTTTTATGAATATTTTTAACTAACTTTTGGGGAGATGTTTGTGCTATATTTTAACCTAACCCGAGGAGGACGTTGTCAATGAGCCTAGTCTTACCAAACCACACGGCTACGGCGGCGACACAGCCTGTTGTTACTTTGGAGACGGGCTGAAGCGTACTGCCATCCACTACGGCGACGTAGTCCACGCGCCCCCCGGAGATAGCCGCCAGCCTGCGCTCCAACGTGCGGCGCAGCCTCTGCGCAGAGCTCTCTCCACGAGCGACGTCTGCTTGAGCCGCCACCAATGCAGCGTGGATACGCGGGGCTTCGCTTCTTTCTTCGGGAGTCAGGTAGGCGTTGCGTGAGGAAAGTGCTAACCCGTCTGGCTCGCGCACGGTGTCCACGAAGTCCAGTTGAACTGGCAGATTGAGGTCGCGCACTAAGCGCGCGATGACGGCGCATTGTTGGAAGTCTTTTCGGCCAAAAACGGCGTGTGTTGCTCGGGTAAGCAGCAGTAGTTTGAGCACCACCGTGCAGACTCCGCGAAAATGTCCGGGACGCGTTCCTCCACAGAGGCCGAGGCTCACGGATTCCTCGTGCACCCATGTGGAAAAGCCGTCTGGGTAGAGGGCTTCCGGGGTTGGAGCGAAGAGCAGGTTCACGCCGTGGGCGCGGCACAAAGCCTGATCTTTGGCAAATGGGCGCGGGTAGCGTGAAAGGTCTTCGTTAGGTCCAAACTGGGTTGGGTTGACAAAAATGGAGGCGGTGACTGAGCCGAGGCGACCGGCGAGTTTGCGGGCGCGAACCAGCAGCGCCGCGTGTCCTTCGTGGAGGGCGCCCATGGTGGGGACAAGCACTTGGGGGCCTTTGGAGCCTTTAAGGGCGCTTCGCAGAGCAGCCAAGGAGCGTATTGTTTTCAAAAGGGCGGTGGATTGTTGACTCGGAAGACTTGCTGAATTGAAGTATTTAATGAGTTAAGCGGGATGCTCTGTCGTGACTTTTAGATTCATCACCATGAAGAGAATCATTTCCGCGAACTGACAACTAAGAGATTCTGTGCTACTCAGTCTTATTCAGTGTTGAACCCAAGCAAAATTGTATGTGTAAGAAATTTCTCACCACGGTAGTTTCATTTCTAGGTCTGATGCTAGTAGCCAAAGGAGACCCCTTGGCTGTTGGTACGGCAGTTCCCGACGTCACGGCCTCGGATCAAAATGGGCAGAATGTGGTCCTTAAAGACGTCTTTGCGAAGGGGACGACGCTGGTTTATTTTTATCCAAAAGCGGATACGCCCGGATGCACCAAGCAGGCTTGCAGTCTGCGGGATGACTGGAGTGTGTTGAGCGGTAAGGGAATCCAAGTGTTGGGAGTGAGTGGCGACAAGCCAGATTCACAGAAGAAATTTGAGGAAAAGTACAAACTGCCCTTCACGTTGGTGGCCGATCCTGAAGGCAAAGTCGCAGCAGCTTTTGGGGTTCCCTTTATGGGAGGTTTTGCAAAGCGGATGTCGTTTTTGGTGAAGGACGGCAAAGTGGTGTGGAATATGTTAAGCGCCTCGACCACGGATCATGCCAAGGATGTCGTGAAGGCGTTTGATGCGCTTCCGAAATAGTTTTTTAATGGCGGTTGTGCTGGCGGTAGTGTGTCGCCGTCTTTTAGGGCGGCGACTTTTATTTGAGGTGATTGGGTGGGGTGGGTTTGAATCTTCAGCGCACTTGGAGCATTTCCAATCACGACGCTGGGTATAAAGCCGCCTAGAGTCTTTTTGTATGAAGAGTTCACCGCCGCTAAAAATTGCAGGGCTGTGCTTATTTGGGGCGGTGTTTGTCTGGTTTGTGCGGGTGGACTTCAAGGGTGAGAGTAAAAAGGGCGCTGTAGGAGAAGCAGCCAAGGGCGAGGGGCTTTTGGTGGGGGAATTGCATTCGAAAGGGCCTGCCGGCGAGTCTCGGGCGGTGGTTGGCGGGGTTGCAGTTGAGGCCGGCACGGCGCGACTTGAGGCTTGGAATCAGGCGGCGGGATTGTCGGCTGAGACCATCGGAGGGCGCAACCCAATGTCGCAGTTGAATTTAAGCAAGGGGCCGCTGGGATGGGAGTTGCAATTGAAGGAGACGATTGCCCGAGCTGGGGCAGGAACTCCGGCAGCCAAGGCAATTCTGAATTTGCTGGCCTACTTGCCAGAGGAGGCGCTGGAGACCGCTACGGAGCAGGCCATGGAGCGGTTGTCCAATGAAGATTGGAGGAGCGCGGCTCAACCAATCCTCGCGAATGCACAGACGCATGGCCGGGTTTTAAGTGTCCTATTCGCGGATTTGATGGAACGCCCCAAAGAGGTCTCGCTTCCCGCGCTTTCTCAGCTGGCGAACCATGCGGTACACCCGCTCGCCAGCTTCGCACTGGATAATCTTAAGTTGCTTCTCGGAGACGATTTTAAGCTGCAGAGCGCCTCTTTAGAACCTGTTTTGGAAGTCGGTCAAGGCGTCTCACTGCCTCCGATTGCACCGCGTTAAAAAATCAGCGGTCCCCAACCGGTTTTGGGAGCGGATTGCCGGACTTCGTGCGCACTTCGCTTCCCGAGCCCGTGACGTCCTCTACCCGGAAGGCGGCGCCGTTAGAGTGTTTCAGGAAGCGGGCCATGTCTTCCAGAGCGAAGGGCTTAGCGCCGCGTCGGCCGAAAACAACGGTTTGTTTGCCGGTTTCATCCACCACGCGGTCGCGGTCTAGGCCTCGAGACACAGCGAGCATCGGGGTGGGAGTGGGATAGGTGGCGATCAGACGTGGCGCTGGGGCCGGACTGAATCCAGCGGCGCCCTCGACGGTGTCTGGGGAGATGAGTTGGAGGACGCGCAATCCGTTTTTGCCGTCGGCCACTAAGGCGTACATGGAGGCGGCAATTGAGCCGATTTGGAGGGAGTGCGTGTCGTTGAGCGCGCCATCGGCGTTAAACATAAGCTCGAGGCTAGGGTGGGCGGGCTTTTCGATATTAACGATCGCGATCCCTTCGGGGCCGTTAGCCACGTAGACGTAGGTGCGCGCTACGTAGAGTTTGTGGGCGTGTTTCAAAGCGACGGTGGCTTTGGGGAGGAGCTTTGGATGCTCAGGATCTTCCAGACTGATGACTTTGAGCCCGTCGTCGTCTGTCACAAAGGCGTACTGAAACTGAATGGCGACTGCCTTTGGGTTGCGCAGGGAGCCATCAGCGAGTTCCCCGACGAGGCGAGGACGCTCCGGTTCATTGAGATCTACCACAGCGAGACCGCGTTTGGTGCAGACGTAAAGGCGGTGTCCGGCGCAGAGGCCATATTCGGCGCCCGAGAGTACTCCATTGGGATTGAAATGATTGCCGATCGATTTGCCAGAGGCGTCCTTGAGTTTGCTGCGGGAGAGGAAGTTGTTTTTAGGATCACCGTCGAACAAGGCGCTTGCCTTCACGATGATAAGCCCTTCTTCGCGGTCTGTGACGTAAACAAAGCTGTAGGAGGGGTGGATCGGCGTCTCCTCGTTACGTGGGAGCCGAGTGCGTTCCGGATCGATCATCAGGGTGCTGGGCAAAGCGACGGATGTGGCAAACTTGGAGCGGACTACTGTGCGCTGGCCACCCAAGGGGGAGACAGGCGAACTGATGATGCGCTCGCTGAACCCCTTGTTATCAATATTGGCGACATCGAACACTTCCAAGCCTCCCGGTCCGTTGGCGGTGTAGAGGTATTCGCCCCTTAGGGTGAGGTCGTTGATGGTGTGCGCGTGATGCTCGTAACCCTCCTCTAAGCGCCTGCCCCTAGCGAGGTGCTCTTCAAAATTGCGAGGGTAAGCGAGTTTTTGGAGGGAACTGCCAATGGCGCTCTGCGGTTCGTCCTGTTCGGTCCAAACTACTCCATGGACGGCCTTTTCTCCGCCCACATAAGCGTAGCGGCCGAAGAAGTTGACCGTCCCAGTGCCAAACCCAAGGAGCTGGGTCATCCAGGCGTTATTGTCGCCCGCTTTGGACAGGTGACAGTCCGTGCAGTTTTTTGTGGTGCCCTTACCGCTGGTGGTGTGGGCGAAGTGTGGGTTGAAGGCTTGTCCGCTGTAACCTTCGGCGCTGACGGTCTGCTGTTGAGAGTAGACCCATTCCCTATTGTTGTTTTGGGAGCCCACGATCACGGCGCTGGAGGAGCGGATGACGGCAAGGCGGTTCTTTTTAACCGTTCCATCGAGTCCCAGCATGAAGACGTCGTCGCGGACGACCTGCGGGTTGTAGGTGATGAAATTCCGATCCACGGCGCCTTCGTACTTGTTTTGCGGGGTGCGGGTGTTGGCCTTCATTGGCAGGTGACAACCGAAGCAACTCGTGGCCCAGGAAGAGTGGCAAATCTGGCAGTCCATGGACTTGTTGTTGTGCGCCATGCGGGCGCAGGCATCGGCATTCGAGGTCTCGGCTCCCCAAGTCTGGCCGTCGCGCTCGATGGTTTTGGCGTAACGCGCCTTGGCGTTGTAGCGGGGCGAGTTAGGGTCGATAACGTCGACGGTTTGTGGGACTTCCCAGCGAATGTCGGCCGACATGGTGGAGTTTTGGTATAGCTTATCGCCTTCCCACTCAAAGCGCGGGCGCCACGAGGTTTTGGTGGTCATGAGGTCCACCGGTTTGATCGTGCGCCGGTCCTCAGGGGTGGTATCGCCGCTCGCGCCGGAGGTCGGCATGGTGATGCGTCCGTCGACGATTTTGCGCGGGCGCTCCGAAACTGTGCCGTGGCAGTCGATGCACTCAATGGTCTCGGCATTACGGACTTCGCCATAAAGAAGGCCGTTGCCGTGGACATCCACGTTGAAATGGCAGTCTACGCATTGCATCCCCTTGGCGAGATGGATGTCCTTGAGGTGCACGGCGCGTTTGAAGTCGGAGTGCGCGACGATTTTGTCCTCAAGATCAAGGCGGTTGCCCTTGCGATCCTGTTTGAAAATAGCCCTGAACACCCAGCCGTGGCCATGGTAGTCCGCGAACTGTGTGTGTTTGAGCTTGGGGTTGAGCTCCGCCACTTTTTCCAGAAAGTCCAGATCTCCCCACAGTCCGCGAACCGACGCTGCTTCCGGAGCACTGACAGCAGCCTTCGCCATTTCTTCTTCCGAAGGGTCTTTCTGCTTTTTAGGGTACATGAATTCGCCGTCGGTTTCCTGATCCCACCAAGTGTATCCGAGGTAGGGGTTAACGAAGGCGTTACCCTGATGCATATGGCAGTTCATACACATGCTTGATGGCACCGCGCGGGTAAACTGGTGGACAATCGGGTGGCCCCGTTCATTTTTCGGGATCGTGGGATCCTTGGAAAAACTCAGTCCTTGGTTACCATATTTACTCCACCAGCCCGAATTGTTAGGGGAGCGGTCATTGGCGTAGACGACATGGCAGGCGGTGCAACCGCTGGAGCGGTAATCGCCGGGTCGGTCGTTGGAGCCTAGAAAGCCGAGCAAAGGGTCGTGGAGCCTCGTTTTTTGGGCGCCCAAAAAGACAGGGTCGATGCGGTTGAGTGTGCCAAGGCCCCGTTGGGAGAGGCGTCGTTCAGGTTTGCCGGGGGGCTCATCGAGGGTGGGGATGCCAAGGGTGAGCTGGTCGCTGCCGCCTTTTTCAAAAATACGGAACAAGTTGCCCGGCTGCGAGATGTTAAAGCGGGGCAGGGGGCTCAGGGAGGGAAGGATACCCAGCGTGCGTGTTTCTTCTTCAGTGGGGACGAAGGGGTTGTTAAGGGTGAGGGGCACGCCATCCGCGCCGTAGGCTTGGCCGACGACGGCGTCCTTAATGTTGATGGCGCCGTTGTTGTAAGCGGCTGCGTTCCAGAGCATCCCGCCGTGGTTCATCATGGAGTTGGAGACGCGGTCGACGATGTCTCCATGGCAAAGGCCGCAGGCCTCCTTCGCCACGCGCAGGTCGCCCGGGTTCATGAAGCGGATAAACTCCGGCGACTCGTGATTTAACGCGACATTGGAGTTCGGCGGGTTGGCTGAACCTTTCCAGAACTCAGGGTGCAGTGGGTGAACATGGGCGTCGACGATGGTGAGACCTTTACGGGGATCGCCACCATGGCAGTCCGTGCAACCCAAAACCACATTGGGCGAGGCGTGCATGGTGTGGGCGTCGGTTTGAGTGTGGCACTCCACGCAGCCGGCGCTTTTGCGTTTGGCTTCTTCGGGGCTTTGATCAATCCAGTTTTTGGGCGGGCGCGGACCTGCATGCACTGGAGGCGTCTTGCCGGAGGTAGCGGGACCGTGGGCGCTGCTGGCGGATCCATGGGCAGGAGATTCTTTCTGCGAACTAGGTGGAGGAGACTTCGGAGTTGGCTCCTGAGAGGTACTTACAGAAGTTGCTGGGGCGTAATAAGCGCGAGACTGGGTGGTGGTGTCAGTGGCGCGAAATAGAGAGGAAATGGGGGAGGTGGGAGGCGCGGCGGGCGCACTGATTGCCGGACCTGCTCCTGGGGCAGTGGAAGATTGTGCCAGCGCACACCAACCACCGACGAGTAGCACCAAAAGTGGCAGCAGGAGGCCCAGCACTTTCTTTCGAATAAGAGGACGAAAAAGGCTCATTGAAATTAGTAATTAAGCGTCAGGGTCAAAAGGGCGTTGTAGAGGCAGGGGTCCACCTTGCCTGAGCCGGAGTCGTAGCCGGGAACTTGCACAGTGTTTTGCCGGTACATGTCCCGGTAACCGCCGCCTGGGAAAAAGAGGCCGACGCCTGCGGAGATGATCACATTTTCAGTGAGAAAAGGCCGGTATTTGACTCCCACGCTGGCGTCTACCCCCAGATCGGAGCGTGCCTTGTCGGTTTGAAGGGCGTATTTGACGGCAGCGGTTTCCGCAAGATGGACGTAGTTGAGGTTGCCAAAAGCCCTGAATTTAGGGGTGACGTCCACATCAGTGCCCGCGCCAATCATCCAGACCCCGGGGTTGACAAAGTTGGACTGGCCCTGTGTTTTACTGGTGCGCAGGCTGGGCACCAAAGAGTTGCGCTCCTTGAGGTTGACTCCAGTGCCTGGTAGGCTGATCCCTTCGCGCGCGTACCAGCTGAATGGGCCACCAAAAAAGACGGGGTTGTCTATAATTGAGTCGAAGCCTCGGGCAACGCCATCGGTGGGGTTGGAATCGCCGCTGGCGTAGAAGCCGGAAAATTTCCAGCGCACCCAGTCTTTGTCGACGCTCAGTTCAAGGGCGGCCATCTGAGCGTTGATGGAAACGCTGCGTCCGGCGAGTTGGTTAAATTCGTCGCGGCCCAAGACTTGGTAAAAAGCGTGGTTGATATTGATCTTTCCAATGTGCCCGTCTCCAGTCCAGCCGAGGTAGTAGGATTGTAGATCGTGTCCTAGGGGAGAGCCGTCGGCCTCATTTTGGGGGACGGTGCCAAGGGGGGCGGGGCGCACTAGGAAACCGTTGCGGTCGTATTTGGTGCTGTCTGCGTCTAGATTAGCGTGGAAGCTGAGTTGGGCGGTGTACCCTTTAGTGAGAAAGTCCTGACGATAGACATTGGCGATAAAAACCTGCTGTTGTCTTGAGTCGAAGGTGTTGAGCTCGGAGTAGGTGTCTTTCTCCCGCATTTTAAAATACAACAGGTTATACTGAGACTTGTTGTTGGAGGCGTTGCCGAAGACACGTGCACCCAGGTTGCTGTCTGAGAAGACGAAACCGCGGAAGTCGGACGAAAAGGGCTGGATACCGAATCGACTGCTGATGAAATCGTAGTTATCAGAGAGGTCGCGCAGATGAATTTCCAAGAAGGCCTCTTGGAGGGAAAGCTTATCTTTTTGCCGGTAAGTGTAGCGGGTCTGGTTGCTTGAGGCGGAGGTCACGCCCTGGTTTTTGAGTTGATCTAAAACGTTGCCCGATGTGCCGGAACTGGCTGGATTGAGCGTGCTTCCGAAGGACCCTGCGGTGATGGTTGGGTTAAAGCTTCCCGTGCTCCCGGGAAAGGCTCCGAAACCCGAGGTGTTGGGAACGCCGTTTGTGTCCTGAACGTCGCTGCCCCGTGGGTCGGGGTTGAGGAGGTTGTTCTCGCGGGTGCGGATCCAGTTATTGTTCTGGACTACGTTGAGGCGCAGAAGCCAAGTCACAGGTTTGAAGGACGTTTCCCCCTTGAAGATATCGATGGCTACGGAAGTGTCGGTGGAAATCAGAGATTGATTGCCGTTCCCGAAAAACTCGGATCGACCCGGGCTGACCGTGCTAACCCCGCTAGGAACTGGAAGACTGCGGAACTCAGAAAACGTGAAGCTCTTCGCTGATATATTGGTGAAAATATCCTGTCCAAAAATTGGCACATCTCCCTTGAGGCGACTTTGCTGGTAGGGGTGCCAGAGTCTTGTTTTTTCCTGCAAGTAAGGCGTTTCAATACTGGGATCTAAATAACGCTGCCAGTGCGGGAGAGGCACCGCCCAGCGATTAGGAACGGCGGTGCTTAAATTCAGCAAACCGCGCCCTTCTTTGGCCAAGGGATAGTCGTGCGCGGCAAATTCGCCGGACGCGCGCTCCTTGGCGGCGAGCGGTTCGCGAGCAATGTCGATAGGTGTTAGGCGTCCGAGCGTCCTAATGGCCTCGGCGAGAGGCGGTGGGGAGACGGTGTCTGCGACAGTCTGAGAGGAGGGATCGTTCCACGCGCCGGGATCAGGGTTGAAAACAGGGGGCAACTTCGATGGCTTTCCTGCACCTACCCCCTGTGAATCTCCAGCAGTCGACGCCGCTGCCCAAGCGACGCAGCTAAGCGCGACTAGGCGTTTTAAAGTGAAGATATTTGGTGGGGTGGGTGGGCTCATTTTCACCTCAGCCGGTCGATTCCGCCGGTTGTCCGGAAAGCGTGTAGCGGTTTGGTGCTTGAAGCAGAAGATAATTAGGGCAAAAAAACACCATGCCAAATGCGATTGAAAAATTTTCAAGCCTCCCCTGCGCGCGAGTCTGCAGGGTCGCTTTTGTGCTGTTTGGTGCTTTGACTTGTGTTGCATCGGCAACCCAGTCCTTGAGCGGGCCGGACGTGATCCTCATTCTTGACCAAGGGGCGGCTTACGCTTCCAAGTATAGCTCCCAGTCTGTGCTGGCCGTGGTGGATCGTGAGGGGTTTGTGTTGGGTGTGCGTAATGTTGGCACCACCGCGCCAGCTCAAGGAGTGATCGCCTCTGCTGTTTCCAGAGCGGGGACGGCGGCATTTTTGAGCAGCAACGAAAATGCATTCACCTCGCGCACTGCTGGGTACATCATCCAGCAGCATTTTCCT
>Ga0114971_10000221_pt1 | contig 36574 bp, 39 predicted proteins | sample M_140625_MF_Meta_FD_87320 | JGI IMG/M metagenome (GOLD analysis project Ga0114971, IMG submission 87320) | Freshwater microbial communities from Lake Montjoie, Canada to study carbon cycling - M_140625_MF_MetaG | ecosystem: Environmental > Aquatic > Freshwater > Lake | place: Lake Montjoie... | reverse complement strand
ACCGGCACGATCAGCAACGACGACACCGTCAACCCGGCCCCGAGCCCCGGCGCCGATGTGCTCACCTTCACCAGCGCCAGCGACAGCCTCACCGGCCTGGGCGGAGCGGATGTCTTCCAGATGCTGAGCCTCACCACCTCCCTGTTCAGCGCCACGGCCATCGATCGCATCACCGACTTCGCGGTGCTCGACGATGTCATCGACACCCCGGTGCTGCGCACCACACCGCTGCAGCCCACGGTGTTGGGATCGGTCACGGCCCTCACCACCGCCGCGATCGGGGCCCTGCTCAGCGCCGCCCGATTCCCCGCCAACGGAGCCGCCACCTTCAGCTTCGGCAGCCGCAGCTTCCTGGCCCTGAACAACGCCACGGCCGGCTACGCCGCCACCACCGACGCCCTTGTGGAGATCAGCGGCTTCAGCGCCGGGCCCAATGGCCTGGCGGAGCTGCGGGTGTTCTGATCAAGGCGAGCTCTGCCGATGCGGGCTCTGCCGATGCGAGCTCTGCCGAAGCGGGCTCAGCAGATGCGGGGGAGCAGGTCGCCGCTGAGGGGCGCCAACAGCCGCTCGCTGCCGAAGTCGGTGCGCAGCCGCACCCGGCTCGGGCCCGCCTCCACCGTGCCGATCCAGGTGGCGCCGCTGGGCTGAAGCAACGCCAGGGCCGGCGCCAGGGCCGCCGCCGGCAGCACCGCCAGAAAGCGCCCTTCATTGGCCAGCTGCCATGGCTCCAACCCCAACAGGGCACAGGTGCGCGCCACCGGCTCCGCCACCGGCACCAGGGGTTCCTCGATCACCAGATCCACGGCGGCGGCGCTGGCCAGTTCCTGCAGGGCGGCGGCCAGGCCACCGCGGGTGAGGTCCCGCAGGCCATGGGGCCGCAGGCCGGCCGCCAACAGGCGCTGCACCGCCGGCCATAGGGGGGCGCAGTCGCTGGGGAAGGGCGGTTCCAGCCGCAACCCATGGCGAGCCGCCAGGATCGCCACCCCATGGCGACCGAGATCCCCGCTCACCACCAGCTGGTCGCCGGGGCGGATCGCCGCCGGCCCGATCGGCGCCAGGCCGTCCAACAGGCCGAGGCCGCTGGTGTTGATGAACACCCCATCCCCCTTGCCCCGCTCCACCACCTTGGTGTCCCCGGTCACCACCGTGACACCGCACTCGCGGGCGGCGGCGGCCAGGGAAGCGATCACCCGCCGCAGCACCACCAGCTCCAGCCCCTCCTCCAAAATCAGGCCCACGCTCAGATGCAGCGGTCGGGCACCCACCATCGCCAGGTCGTTGGCGGTTCCGATCACCGCCAGCCGGCCAATATCCCCGCCGGGAAACTCCAGGGGCTGCACCACGTAGCTGTCGGTGCTGAACGCCAACCGGCCGTGGGGCAGGGCCAGGCTGGCGGCATCGTGGAGCAGCTGGGTGGGATCGGCATACAACCCGCTCAGTTCGTTGGCGATCAACTGCTGCATCGCCACGCCGCCCCCGCCATGGGCCAGGCGAATTCGCTCCCCCAAGGAGCCGCCCAAGGAGCCGCCCAGGGAGACGCTCATGACCGGTGGACGGCGACCGGGCGGTAGCGGTGATAGGCGGCACAGGCCCCCTCACTCGACACCATCGGTGCCCCCAGGGGATGCTCGGGGGTGCAGGCGCCGCCGAAGGCGGAGCAGTCGCTGGGCAGTGCTTTCCCCTGCAGGATGGAGCCGGCCAGGCAGGGGGAGGGTTGCGGCGGCGCCAGCGCCGCCCCGGCGGTTGCGTCAGCCGCGGCGGCCGTAGCCAGGACGGATCCAAAGCGCCGTTGGGCATCGAGGCAGTCGTAGGGCGGGCGCAGGGCCAGGCCGCCAGCGGCGATCGTGCCCAGGCCCCGCCACGGCCGATCCACCACTTCAAACACCTCCGCCAGCAGGTCCCGGGCGGCCGGATTGCCGGCGGGACGCACCACCTGGCCGTAGCAATTGGCCAAATGGGCCTGGCCCGCCTCCAGTTGGGTCACGGCCGCCAGCAGGGCACGGAGCAACTCCTCGGGGGTGAAGCCACTCACCACCACCGGCCGCCGCCAGCGGTCCACCAACGCCGCCAATTCGGCTGTGCCCATCACCGCCCCCACATGGCCAGCCGCCAGAAATCCCTGCACCGGGCAGGGGGGATCCGCCAGCAGGGCCGCCATCGCCGGCACCACGCGCACATGGGCGCACAGCAGCCAGAGATTGGCCAGCCCCGCTGTCAGGGCCTGACGGGCCAACAGGGCGGTGGCGGGGGCGGTGGTCTCAAAGCCCACGGCCAGGAACACCACCGGCCGCTGGGGATGGGCCCGGGCCAGGGCCAGCACCTGCAGCGGCGAAGTCACCAGCCGCACGTCGCCCCCGGCGGCCCGGGCGGCAAGCAGATCCGTCCCCACCGACGATCCCGGCACCCGCAGCATGTCGCCGTAGGAACAGAGAATCAAACCGGGCAGACGGGTGAGGGCCAGGGCTTGATCCAGCCAGACAGCGCCGGTGACACACACCGGACAGCCGGGCCCGTGGATCAGGCGCAGCCCCGGGGGCAACAGTTGATCCAGGCCGGCGCCCACGATCACATGGGTCTGGCCGCCACACACTTCCATCAGGGTCCAGGGGCGGGTGCACGTGGCCGCCAGGGCCGCCACCAGCGCCCGCACCCGCGGGGCCGCCGCTGCGGCATCGGCACCGATCACGGACCCTGCTCCGTCACCACGCACAGGGCCAGCCCCACGTGCACCAACACCCGATCGCCCACCCGGGCGTCCTCCAGGCAGGCCAGGCTCACCCTTTGGCACACACCGCCGAAGTCCACCTCGGCGCAGCGCCCCAGGGGATCGTCGTGGGCGGCGCCGGCCTCCACGTGGACCGAAACAATGCGACCGGCCACCGCCAGGCACATGCTGAACTCCCTTGCCTTTGATCCGGTCTAGGGAGGAGAAGCGCCATCGCTGAGGGCGGTGAGCCCCAGGGCCACCGCCCACACCTGCCCCAGGGCCAGACCGCCGTCGTTGGCGGGGAGCGCCTCTCCCCAATAGGGCCGCAGCCCCCGGCCCCGCAGGGCGGCAATCATGCCTTCCAGCAACAAGCGGTTCTGGAAACAACCTCCGGCCAGGGCCACGGCCAGCCCCGGAGGGGGGTCAGGAGCCGCCGGAACACGCCTCCACTCCGGGCTGCGGGCGGCCCGCGCCAGGGCCCGGGCCGCCCCCCGGGCCAGACCGTTCTGGACCCGGGCGGCGCAAACGGCGACAGGCATGCCGGCGTCGATGTCCGCCAGCAGGGCGGCCAGCAGGGGCCGCCAGTCGAGCCAGCCCAGGGGCGGAGGGGAACCGACTGACACCGTGCCAGGGGCGGCCCAGGCAAGGCCGCTCGGAGCCCGCCGCAACGGCAGCGGATAGGCCCGCCGCTCCCGGGGCGCCCGGGCGGCGGCGGCCTGCACCACCTGGCCGCCCTGGCCCTCATGGCCCAGCCCCTGCACCAGATCCAGCAGGGAGGCCACGGCATCGAACAACCGGCCGACGCTGGTGGTGAACGGACTGCCACAGCCGGAGGCCACGGCCTGGCGGAGCAGCAACCAATCGTCGGGGGCGAAGGCGGCTCGGCAGTGGCGGGCCCCGGGATGGTCCACCAGGCCACCGGCCAGCAGCAGCCCCAGGGCTGAACGGCGCGGTTCGCGCAGGGCCCGCCCGCCCCCCGGCAGGGGGAAGGGACGCAGGGCCGCCAGCCGCTGGGCCCGGAGCTGGGGGCCCTGGGCCCCGTTGCCGGCCGCGATCGCCAACAGTTCGCCCCCCCAGAGGGACGGGACCCGCGGGGATGCCGCACCCCCGACCGGAGGTCCGTAGCCCAATCCATCCCAGCAGAGCGCCAGCAGGGGCGGCACGAGGCCGTGCTCGGCCACCACCGCCAGGGCATGGGCGAGGTGATGGGGCACCAGCTGCGCTCCCCCCGGCCAGCCCAGGGCCAGCCGATGGCTCTGGTAGCCGGGATGGGCGTCAGCGACCAGCAGGGGCAGGGGAGCGTGCAACGCGGCCAGCCCCGCCCGCAGCCGCTCCAGGGTCTGCGGCGCCTCCAGGTCCCCCAGATGGGGGGCCAGCCAGAGGCGATCGCCGCAGGCCAGGGCCGGCGGACACTTGAGGTCGCCCCCCAGGGCCAGCACGCCGGGGGGGGGCACGGGGGCCGGCAGGGGCAACGGTTCGGGGGCATAACCCCGGGCCCGGCGCAACAGGGCTGGCCGGCCATCAATCAGCTGCAGCAGTGAGTCGTCCAGGGGCCGCAGGATCGGGCGGTCGTGGATCAGGAACCCATCGGCGAGCCCCGCGAGCCGTTGACGGGCCTCGTCCGGCGTCGTGCAGAGGGGCTCGCCACTGGGATTACCACTGGTGGCCACCAACGGCCCGGCACAGGCCCGCACCAGCAGGGCCTGCAGGGGGGAAGCCGGCAGCATCACCCCCAGATCGGCGCTGCCGGGCGCCACCCCCGGATAGGCCTCCGGCCCGGGGCGACGGGGCAGCAGCACGATCGGCGCCGCCGGCGAGGCCAGGGCCGCCAGGGCGGCCGGCGTCAGCCCCACCACCGCCTCCACCCAGGCCGGATCGGCCACCAGCAGGGCCATGGGCTTGGTGGGTCGGCGCTTGCGCCGTCGCAGCCGGGCCACGGCCGCCGGATTGGTGGCCGCCACCAGGAGCTGGAAGCCCCCCACCCCCTGCAGGGCGAGGATCTGGCCCGCGGCCAACAGGGTCGCCGCCGCCTGGATCAAAACCGCCGCCCGGCCGGCGGCGCTGGCGCCGAGCGACTCGGGGAAATCCATCGCCTGGCCTGCGCCATCCAGCAGGGTGAGGCGCGGGCCGCAGATCGGGCAGCCGATCGTCTCGGCATGAAAGCGGCGATCGGCGGGATCGCTGAACTCCCTCGCGCAGGCCGGGCAGAGGGGGAAGGCGGCCAGGCTGGTGTGGGCGCGGCTGAAGGGTTCGGCGCTGGCCACGCTGTAGCGGGGACCGCAGGCGCTGCAACTGAGGAACGGATCCCCCCAGCGGCGCTGAGATGGATCGACCAGCTCCCGCAGGCAAGCGGCGCAGGGGGCCCGATCGGCGCTCAGGGCTGGAGCCACCAGCGCCTGCGCCAGGGACCGGGGCGGGCCGGCCCCCAGCCAAAGGCCGGGGCGGGCCGCCAGGGCCGTCACCACGGCTGCCGGCAGCCAAACGGGGTGGCAAGGCTCCAGCCGCGCCGCCGCCGGCAGGGCGGTGGGCAGGCGCTGCAGCCACAACTCCAGCTGCGGCCGGGGCCCCACCAGCTCCACCCGCAGGCCCTCCAGCCCATTGCACAGCTCCCCCCCCAGGCCGAGCTCCGCGGCGAGCCGGTGCAGGGCCGGCCGCAGCCCCACCCCCTGAACCACACCGCGGCAGTCGAGACGCAGGCCGCTGATCACGCAACCAGCGCCGCCGCCAGGGTCGCCAGGCCGGTGCCACGGCGCGACGACACCGCCAGGATCCGCGCCCGCGGCGCCACCCGTTCAATCGCCCGCCGGGCCAGGGCCAGATCGAAGGGGGCGGCGGCCGCCAGATCCAGCTTGCTGATCACCACCAGATCGGCGCTGTGGAACAGGGCCGGATACTTCAGCGGTTTGTCCTCCCCCTCGGTCACCGCCAGCAATACCAGCCGCAGGTGTTCGCCCAGGTCGTAGGCGGCGGGGCACACCAGGTTGCCCACGTTCTCGATCACCAGCAACCGCAGCGAGGAGAGAGGCACCCCGGAATGCTCCAATTGATCCACGGCGCGCGCCACCATGGCGGCCTCCAGGTGGCAGGCCTGGCCGGTGGTGATCTGCACCGCCGCCAGGCCGGCGGCCCGCAGCCGACGGGCGTCGTTGTCGGTGGCCAGATCCCCAACAATCACCGCCATGGGCCCCGCCGTCAGGCCCCCCAAGTGCTCCAGCAGGGCGGTTTTGCCAGATCCCGGCGCCGAGAGCAGATTGACCACCCGCACACCGGCCTGATCAAAGCGGTTTCGGTTGGCGACCGCCAGGGCGTCGTTGCGGTGCAGCAGATCCTGGCCAAGCCGCAGAAGCTGGCGATCGGGCGCAGCGGGGGGAACAGGAGCCATGGCAGCCGGCGCGGTCCGGGAGCAGGGACAGGCCAGGCACATCAACGGCAACGGGAACGGATGAAGGAAACCTAAGGACGCCGATTCCGGTCGCATGGCGACGGGCAGGTTGTCGTTAAGCGGACGATCCGCTAGCCAATCGTGGGGGATCCGGCGCCAGCCCTTCCAGTTCCAGGGCCGCCAGCGCCAGTTCACGGCCACACAACAGCTGGCGACTGGTGGCCCCACAGCGGGGACAGACACACATCCCGTCCAGCACCTCAAACGACGCTGCACAGGGGCGGCATTGGCAGCGGGCTTCCACCGAATCGATCACCAACGCCGCGCCAGCCGCCAGGCTGCCCGCCAACACCAACGCAGCGGCGAACTGCAGCGCCTCCGGCTCCACTCCGGCCAGGCGACCAATCCGCAGATGGATGGCCGTGACCGCCCGCGCCCCCCGGGCCGCCGCCGCCGCCAGCACCTGCTCCCGCAGCGCCACCATCAGGCTCAGTTCATGCATCGTCCCCTCCCGACGCGAGCCATTGCGACAGGAGACGTCGGGCCCGGGGCAGGCCGCGCCGCAGGGGCGGTGAAAATCCCTCGGCCATGGGCTCCATGACAAACGCCGGGACCAGCAGCAGCTGGGCCGTTGGCGTCGCGCCGTAGAGCAGATCCGCGAGGCCGAGCAGCACCGCGGGGGTGAGGCGATGGCTGCTGCCTTCCCAATGGGGAGCAGGCCGCAGGGGCTGGAGGCAGGGCCGACTGGCCGTGGACGCCAACCAGGCATCCAGGAACAGGGCCCGCCGCGCCTCCGAGAGCGGTTCGGCCAGCTCGGGGGTCAGCTGGTGCACCACCAGGACCTGCACCTGCACCCCCCCATGCCCAGCCGACCCCGGGGAAGACACCGTGGTTGCAACCGTGGTAGCAACCGAGGCCGCAACCGTAGCCGCCAAGTGAGGCCCCACACCATCATCCCCTCGCAGGGGGTTGCCGATGCCGATCACCAGGTCGAGCGCCATCAACGGCTCCGCTCCGCCAACAGCTCTCCCCTCGCGTCGATCAACTGCACCAGGAGGGGCATCTGGCCAGCGGCGTGGGTGCTGCAGGACAGGCAGGGGTCGAAGCAGCGCAGGCCCGCCTCGACGCGGTTGAGGATCGCCTCGGGAATCTCGGCGTTTGCCGCCAAGGGCGAAGGGATGGTGGCCCGGGCCACCTGCAGCAGGGTGCGGTTGATCGCCAGGTTGTTCTGGCCGGTGGCGATGATCAGGTTCACGTGGGTGATCAGGCCGTCGGGGTCCACCCGGTAGTGGTGGAAGAGGGTGCCGCGGGGCGCTTCGCTCACCCCCACGGCCTCCTGTCGATTCAGACTCGCCTTGGCCCGCACCTGCGCGCTGCGCAAGCCCGGATCTTCCACCAGCCGCTCGATCGCCTCCAGGCAGACGACGATCTCCACCAACCGGGCGTGGTGATACGCAAAGGACGCCAGCAGCACCGGCCCGGAGCGCTGGCGCAGTTCCACCAGTTCCGCCTCGGCCCAGGGCGTGCCGATGCCCCTGCACACATTGAGCCGCGCCAGGGGCCCCACCCGGTAGATCCCCTCGGGGTAGCCCAGGGAACGGATGTAGGGAAATTTGAGATAGCTCCAGGGTTCCACCGCCTCGGCGATCAGCTCCCCGTAGGCCAGGGGGTCGATCGGCTCCCCGATCCAGGCCCCAGCGGCATCGGCCAGACGCAGGTCGCCGTCGAGATGGGCCCAGCGCCCCTGGGGCCCCACCAGGGCCAGGAACAGACTCGGGAACCGGCCGAAGCGGGTCTGCTCCTGCTGCAACGGGCCGTCCAGGAGGGTTTTGTAGCGCTCCAGGGCGAGCCGGGCAGCGGCGCGGGCCTCCGGCAGGCGGTCCAGGATCCAGGCCTGGGCTTCGAGGCCCAGGGGGGTAAGCACGCCGCCGGGCACCGCCCAGAGGCCATGAATCGCCCGGCCCGCCAGCAGCTCAATAATGCGCTGACCGAATTGACGCAGGCGAATGCCCGCCCGGGCCAGGTCGGGTTCGGCGGCCATCAGACCGAACAGATTGCGCCGGGCGGGATCACTGTCCCAGCCGAGCAGGAGATCCGGGCAACTGAGGTGGAAAAACGACAGGGCATGGGACTGGAGGATCTGGGCCAGGTTGAGCAGTTCCCGCAACTGCCGCGCCGCCGCTGGGATGGTCACCGCCAGCAGCTGGTCGCCGGCGCGGGCGGCCGCCAGCAGGTGGCTCACCGGGCAAATACCACAGATGCGCGACGTGATCGCACCCATGTCCGTGAAGGGCCGCCCCACGCAGAACGCCTCAAACCCCCGCACCTCCAACACATGCAGCCGGGCATCCACCAGCACGCCGGCGTCATCGAGGTGCAGGCTGATGCGGGCCTGCCCTTCGATGCGGGTGACGGGATCAATACAGACGAGACGTCCCATGGTGCAGGCCTCAGCCGAAACGCAACAGGGCGTCCCCTTCCAGCCGCGGCAGCTGGTGGGCCATGAGGGCCTCCAGCAGCAGGCGCAGGCGGGGCAGGGGAGGAGGGCAACCGGGCAGGTAGGCATCCACGGGAATCACGGCATGGAGGGGCAACACGGTGTCCAGCAGGGCGGGCAGGAGGCCCGGGGCCTGGGGATGCTGGGGGTGGAGGTCGGCCAAGGCGCCGTAGGACTGATCGAGAACGGCTTCGGCACCACTGCGCTGCGGCGATCGCAACAGGTTGCGCAACCCCGGCACGTTCGTCGTCACGGCACAATCGCCGAGGGCAATGACCAGGCGACTGCGACTGCGCAGAATCCGGGCCAGGGCCAGGTCGTGGGTGCTGCCCACCGCCCCTTCCACCAAACAGGCATCCACGGCGGCAGGAAACTGCTTGGTGTCGCTGAAGACAGGCGAGTAGACGATCTCCACCCGTTCGACGAGATCAAACCACTCCTCGTCGAGATCGAGCAGGGCCATGTGGCAGCCGGAGCAGCCGGCCAGCCACACCGTGGCCAGTCGCAGGCGCCTCATGGGATCCACCAACGGCCCTGGTCCCGGGCGAGGCGCAGGCGGGCCGGCCCGGCCGGATCGGGCTGCTTGCCGGTCAGACCCTCCTCCTTGCGAAACAGGGCACCGGTGGGGCAAGCATCCACACACTTGCCGCAATCGGTGCAGGCGGCCACCGCACCCCAGGGCTGATCCAGCCCGGCAATCACCTTGCAGTGCTCGCCGCGGTAGGCCACGTCCCAGACGTGGGCCCCTTCGATCTGATCACACACCCGCACGCAGCGGGTGCAGAGAATGCAGCGGTGGTGATCCAGGGTGAAGCGGGGATGGGAGGCGTCCACGTCCCGCTGGGGGGCCTGGGCGGGGAAACGGCTGTGATCCATCCCCACCAGCACGGCCATCGACTGAAGCTCGCAGTTGCCGTTCGCCACACAGATGGCACAGATGTGGTTGCCTTCCGCAAAGAACAGCTCCACGGCCATGCGTCGTAGGTCCAGCAACTCCTGGGTGTGGGTATGCACCCGCTGTCCGTCAGCGGCCGCGGTGGTGCAGGCAGGCTGCAACCGGGAGCAGCCGGCGATCTCCACCAGGCAAAGCCGACAGGCCCCCACGGGCGTGAGTCCATCCAGATGGCAGAGGGTGGGAAGGGTCAGGCCGGCAGCGCGACAGGCCGCCAACAGGCTCGTTCCGACCGACACCGTCACGGCTTGATCATTGAGCCACAACTGGATCAGCTCCATGGCGTCTCGGTGGCCATGCAGGCGTCGAGGTACTCCTGACGAAACCAGCGCAGGCTGCTCAGGGCCGGCGTGGGAGCCGCCTGCCCCAGGCCACAGAGACTGGTGCGTTGCACCATGGCGGCGAGGGCCTCAAACCGCTCGACATCCGCCCTACTGGCGACGCCACCCACAAAACGATCCAGCAGCTGCTCCAGCTGCACGGTGCCGGCACGGCAGGGGAGGCACTGACCGCAGCTCTCCTGCCTGGAGAACCGCATGAATTGCCGCGCCAGGGCCGGCATCGAAGTGGTCGGGCCTATCACCACGAGGCCGCCGGAGCCGATCCGGGCCCCCAGACTCCGCAGATGGTCGTCATCGAGGGGGACATCGAGCTGGCTGGCCGGCACACAGCCGCCGGAAGGACCACCGGTCTGCACCGCCTTGATCGGCCAGCCCTCGGAGCCGCCGCCCCCCATCGTCTCCACCACCTGGCGGAGGGGGGTCCCCAGGGGCACCTCCACCAGACCGGTGTGGCGCAGGGCGCCGGACAGGGCAAACACCTTGGTGCCCGGACTGGCGGGGCTGCCGATCGCCCCGTACCAGGCGGCACCATGGCGAAGGATCGACGGCACGGCGGCGAAGGTTTCGACGTTATTGATCAGGGTGGGCGCCCCGCCCAGGCCAACCTCCGCCGGATAGGGAGGACGGGGATGGGGGACGCCCCGCCGCCCCTCGATCGAACGCAGCAGCGCCGTCTCCTCTCCGCACACGTAGGCCCCGGCCCCCACCCGTAACTCCAGCCGTAACGCCATGGGGTCGCTGGCCTGCCCATCCCCCAGCAGGCCCCGCCGCCTGGCCTGGGCCAGGGCCACCCGTAGCCGCCGAATCGCCAGGGGATATTCCGCCCTCACGTAGATGTAGCCCCGCTCGGCGCCGACGGCGTAGGCGGCGATCGCCATCCCCTCCACCAGACGGTGGGGATCCCCCTCCAGCACGCTGCGGTTCATGAAAGCTCCGGGGTCGCCCTCGTCGGCATTGCAGACCAGCAGGCGCGGTCCAGGCGGCTGCTGGGCCACGGTGTCCCATTTCAGGCCGGTGGGGAACCCGGCGCCGCCCCGTCCCCGCAACCCACTGAGGCGCACGATCGCGCGCACCGCGGCCGGGCTGAGGCGACGTCGACAGTGACGGAGTTGGGCGTAGGCGCCGTGGGCGAGGGCATCGTCGATCGCCCCGGGGTCCAGCACGCCGCAGTGCTCCAGCACCACGGAGCGCTGCAGGGCAAAGAAGGGGAGGTGGGGATCGAGGCGATGGGGCTCCAGGGCGGGGACCGCTCCCGCCAACGCCTCCATCAGCAGATCGGCGGCCAGCTCCGGCGTGAGTCGGCCATAGAGCCGGGTCGCACGGCCGGCCGCCGGATCTGCGGAGACGGCCCCACCATCCAGGGCCAACAACGGCCCCTCACTGCACAGCCGCAGGCAGCCCACACGCTTGATCGGCAACTGCACAGCCGACAGGCCAGCGGCCCTGCGGGCCCGCCGCAGGGCCCGCCACAGGGGCACGGAACCAGCCATGCGGCAGGCGCTGGCATCACAGCAACGCCAACGCGGCGCGTGGAAATGGGCCGTCGCCATGGCACCTCCGGGCTCAGGCAACCGCGCTAGCGACGCGGGACCGTGGCGATGAGTGGAGGATGTCGATCGGGCCCAACCCCAACACCGAGCGCCCGCCTACTCCACAAGGAGACGTCTGAACCACCCGATCGAGTGCTGCCTAGGGTGGAAAATGTTGCTTCGACCGGCCCATGCCCAACGCCCCCTCCAGCTCCCCCCCTCACCCCCTGGGGTCCTTGGGCCTGGTCAGTGCCCTGGCCCTGCAAGTGCTGGCCACGCCGGCGGTGCTGGCGGAACGGGTGCGGGAACCCCTCGGCGGCGGTGTCTATCGGCCGGGGGCTGGTCCTGGGGTGGGCCGGCCCCCGTCGCACGCCCCGTCGTACGACCCGTGGCGGCACCGCTCTATCGGCCGGCGGCACGACCGGTTGTCTACACCGGACGGCCCACGGCCTGGTCAGCCCGGTGGTCGAATGGCGGCTACTGGGGCTATCGGAGCTGGCGCACCGGTTGGTATGCCTGGACCCCCTCCAGCTGGGGCTGGTGGAACACCAACGCCGTGGCCTGGGGGGTGGCAGGGCTCGCCACCGCGGCCACCATCACGGCATTGATCAATAACGCCAGTCGCAACCAAACGCCGGTGATCGTGGTGCCCCAGACGTCCTACCAACTGAACTACGGATCGATTCAGGCGGTGGGCACGGCCGGGGTGACCTTCGTGTTCAGCAGCAATGTCAATGGTCCTTATTACAGCGGCAATGCGGATTGCAACGCAGGCCTCCTGAATGGCGGCACACCCCTCACGCTGCAGGATGCCCAGCTGTTGAACACGGCCTGCCAGGTGGCCTACGGCGCCGCAGGTGCCTGAGGCCGGGGTGAGGGGAAGCCAAGGGCATCCAGTCGAGCCTCCAGGGCAGCAGGGGCGTTGTCGGAGTCGAACCCGACCAAACGGTGATTCAGGCACACCAGGGGGCCCTGACCGCAGGCCCCCAGGCACCCCAGGCTGATGAGAGTCCAACCATGGTGCCCCAGCGGCTGATCCAACCCCACCCCAAGCCGACGCTCAAGCCGCTCCACCAGAGCCGCCGCACCGCGCACGTAACAGGCGGTCCCAAGGCAGACGCCACAGCGCTGGGCACTGGGGGGAGAAAGGTGGAACAGGTGATAGAAACTGGCCACCCCATACACCTGGCTCAGGGGCAAGGCCAACTCCTGAGCAACGCGATGCAGCGCCGAGGCGGGCAAGTAGCCATAGAGAGGCTGAACCCGATGGAGGAGCTCAATCAACGCGTCCTGACTCCAACTGCTGCCGGCGATCAAGCGTTCAAGCCGTCGATCCGCCTCCGCCGGGGCCAGGGGCTGGACAGCCGCCGCCATCGCCGTCTCGATCGCTGTCGTCATCGGCCCGCCGAGGTTCAAGATCATTCCCTGCCTAGGGCCGCAGGGCAGGGCTGCCTGCGGTGACGCCAGCAGGAGAAGATCTGAACACGCCATCAATATTTTGCATGATGACCAATGCAATTTGAGCGCGGGGATCATCGCCACACAACATCCCAACCGCGAACATCAACGACCATCTCCCGGAAAATTATCCGTCAATAATTTTAGCTAATCGCCAAATTAGCAGCATCTATGAAATCCTAAAATCCAACACAAGCGGGGGCCTATTATTACAATTATTTTCCTATTCATAATTGGCACGACAAGAAATCCAAGCCATCACATCCTTCCTCAGTCCCCGTCGAAAGCGCCGCTCAATCCGATCCAGCACAAGATCCAAAACCCGCTGCACGATTGACCGACTCCCGAGCCAACGATCCTGTTGCCACGGAATTCCCACCCAGACGTCAGCGATCAACAGAAAAGGCCCAGGCCGAATCTCAGCCTCCAGCTGAAAATCCAGCTCACGATTGAGACCAATTGGTCCATCAACTCCGCAACCTTCGCAACAGATCTGCAGACACTGGCCATTCCAATTGGCGCTCAGCTTTACAACCGCCCGTATCTCAAAGCCAAGCACATTAAAGCTGTTAGAATTATAACTAAAGCGACCATCGCCAAGGCTATCAAGCCGATCCCTCGCTAGCATGGCGGAAATCACTCGATCCACCGTAGATAAATAGCGAGCGAGAGCCAGCTTGGAGACGTCCGAACAATCGAGGTCAAGACGACAATGGCGCTCACGAATTAACAGCCCATTTTTGAGCATTTTCGACCAATCCTGTAGGTTTTTCAGGGTAACTTCATCATCCCATGGGAGCAATTCTTGGCATCCCATCCCGCGGCATGGCCCGCATCCCCACCCTCGGCCCCCTGCTGGCCCCGGCGACGGTGGTCCGGGGGGGGCGCGCCTGTCAACGGGAGCAGCTGGAGGCCCTGTTGGCCTGGGGTCGCAAACCCTCGGCGCGCCTCGCCGAGCAGATCGCACGGCAACGGAGCCTTCCCCTTTGGCGCTGTGAGGATGGATTCCTGCGCTCCCTGGCTCTTGGGCCGGACAGCCCACCGCTCTCGCTGGTGGTGGACGACCTGGGCATCTACTACGACGCCACCGCGCCGAGCCGGCTGGAGGCGCTGATTGCCCAGCCCCTGGCGCCAGGCCAGCGGGATCGGGCCCAGGCCCTGCAGCGCCTGTGGTGTGACCAGCGGGTCAGCAAATACAACGGCGCCCCGGAATCCTCAGCCCCCACGCGCCCCTTCGTGCTGGTGGTGGACCAAACCGCCGGCGACCTCTCCATCGGCGGGGGACTGGCCGACGCTGCCAGCTTTGGGCAGATGTTGGCCGCCGCCCTGGCGGAACACCCCCACAGCCAGGTGGTGGTCAAGATCCATCCCGATGTGGCCGCCGGTCGCAAGCGCAGCCACTTCACTCCGGAGCAGCTGAGCGATCCACGGCTGGAACTCTGTGCCGACGGTGGCCATCCCACGGCCCTGCTGGAGCAGGCCCAGGCGGTGTACGTGGTGACGTCCCAACTGGGCTTTGAGGCCCTGCTTTGGAACCGGCCGGTGCGCTGCTTCGGCATGCCCTTTTACGCCGGCTGGGGTCTCACCACGGATGCGCTGCCCTCGCCGGAGCGCCGCTGCGGCCCCCGTCCCGAGCTGGCCCAACTGGTGCATGCCACCCTGATCGCCTATCCCCGCTACCTGGACCCCCATCAAGGACAGCGCTGCGAACCGGAGCGACTGATCCAGGTGCTCGGCCTGCAGCGACGTCAGCGCTGCGGTCAACCGGCCGTGATTGAGGCCTTCGGCTTCAAACCCTGGAAACAGCCGATCCTGCGGCGCTTCCTGGCCGGATCCCGGATCCGCTTCCGGCGCCGCCACAGCCCGGCCAGCCCCACCGCCAGGGCCCTGGCGGTCTGGGGTCGGGAACCGGGGCTGGGGGTGCGCCAGCGGTTGCGCCAGCCAGCCCCACCGACCCTGCTCCACATCGAGGATGGGTTCCTGCGGTCGGTGGGGCTGGGGGCCAACCTGATCGCCCCGGTGTCCTGGGTGGTGGACCACCGGGGGATCTATTACGACGCCACAGCGGCCAGTGACCTGGAATGGCACCTGGCCCACCATGACTTCAGCGCCGCGGAGCGGCAGCGGGCGGCGGCGCTGCGGGAGCGCCTGGTGGCCGCCGGTCTCACCAAATACAACCTCTCTGCCGACCCCTGGTGTCGGCCGGAAGGGGCTCAGCGGGTGGTGCTGGTCCCGGGCCAGGTGGAAAGCGACGCCTCGATCCGCTACGGAGCCCCTGGGCTAACCACCAACCTGGCGCTGTTGCAGGCGGTACGACGGGCCGAACCGGACGCCTGGGTGCTCTACAAACCCCATCCGGATGTGGTGGCCGGACTGCGCCAGGGCACGACCAGCGACACCGCTGCGGCCGCCCACTGCAACGAAATTCTCTTGAACGGGTCCATGGCCCAGCTCTATGGGCAGGTGGACGCCATCCATGTGCTGACCTCCCTGGCCGGGTTTGAGGCCCTGCTGCGGGGGGTTCCGGTGCATACCTGGGGACTGCCCTTCTATGCCGGCTGGGGCCTGACCCAGGACCAGCTTGCCTGTCCCCGCCGCGGCCGCCAACTCAGCCTGAACGCGCTGGTGCACGGAACCTTGATCGATTACCCGCGCTACGTGAGCCGCCGTAGCGGCCTGTTCATCGAACCGGAGGAGGCGATCGCCGAACTGCTGGCCTGGCGCCTCGAACCGGTGGCGGGCCTGGTCTGGTGGCAACGGCTGTTCCGCCCCTGGGGACGGCTGCGGGAGCGTATCGCTCCGCACCGTTTTTCCTGACCTTACGGCTAGGTTCAATCCTCTTGGTTGCACTGGAGTGACGCGCGAAGTCAGCATCGAGGGACCGGTGCTGCTGCTGATGGGGCCCATCGGCAGCTTCTTCAGTCGTCTGGCCAACCACCTGGAACGGCGAGGGGTGCCGGTGTGGAAAGTCAGTTTTCCGCTGCATGAATACGGCTTTCCCGCACATCAGCGCCTTCCCTACGCCGGGGAAATGGCTGATTTTGAGAATTACCTCCGTCGAATTTTTCACGAAAAAGGCATTCGCCATCTCTTCATGTATGGCGATTTTATTGATCCCCATCGGATCGCCATTGGCCTCACCCAAGAACTCAATAGCCAGGCTAATCGCCCCTACAAGATTGAGCCCTGGGTTTTCGAACTTGGCTATATCCGTCCTAACTACGTCAGCCTGGAGCTGGAGCGGGTCAATGCCCGCTCCAGCCTCAATCGTCCCCCGGGCCACTATCGCGCGCTGCCCCCCGCTGATGTGATCCCCCAAGCCCGCCGTGAGACGGGAATCCGTTGGCGTAAATGGTGGAAAGCCCCCACCTTCATTCAGCATAGTTTTACACCCTATCCGATCATCTCCGGCCCCCACAAACTCCAACCAAAACCCTCCTACCTTCTCGCCCAGCTGGCTGGATTTGCCCGCAAACACCTGTATCGCATTAGCGAACATTCGATCCGCGATCAGCTGATGGATGGAACTCCATTTATCTTGGTTCCCCTGCAGGTTGCCAGCGATTCCCAGGTGAACCTCAGCTCGCAGTACTCGGGAATGGAGCCATTCATCACCGAGTTGATTGCCTCCTTCGCCGCCTCAGGCCGTTCCCAGGATCGGCTGGTGTTCAAACATCATCCCCGCGACCGCGGCTACAACCATTACGGGCGATTCATCCACGACCTGGCCCTGGAGCATGGCATCGCGGAACGCGTGCTCTATTTCCATGATGGCGCCCTCGGTCCCATTCTCAAGCGAGCCCGGGCCGTGATCACGATCAACAGCACCGTTGGCCTGCAGGCGCTCTATCATGCTACTCCCACCAAAGTGATGGGACAAACCTTCTACAATCTGGAGGGCATCACCGATCAACAATCCCTGGCCGATTTCTGGCTGAAACCCCAGGCTTCCGATCGGGAGTTGTTTCGAAAGTTTTATCTACACCTGATCGAAACAACTCAAATCAATGGCAATTTTGATGGCGATTTCCCCTTTGATGGCACCTTCCGCATCTCCCCGGAACTCGCCATCCATGCCGTCGGGGCCTACCCCCATCCAGCCCAGGTGCTGGTGAGGTTGCTCACCCTGCTGATCGGCTATGGCACCTATGGCCTGCAGCTGCTGGCCCTGGCGATCGGTGCCCGCCAGACGGCCTGTCGCTTGCTAGAGCAAGCCTCCCGCCAGGGGCTCGCCGCCTTGGGGGTTCGGGTCCTGATCGATCGGCGCATGGATCCCATCAGCCGTGCCCAGATCCATATCGCCAACCACGGCCATCCCCTGGACGTCCTCCTGGTCCAGGGCCATTTTCGTGAGTGCAGCATCACCACCGCCGCCCTGCATCTGCGCTGGCTGCTGCCCTTCTTCAAGGCCAGCGCCAGGAACTACGGCCACATCAGCCTCGACCACCGTTGCCCCCACTCCCGGCTGGATGGGCTGCGGCAGTTGCTGCGCCTGATGCAACGCCGCGGCCGCCTGTTCCTCTTCCCCAGTGGTTCGCTGGTCACCCCGATCACCGAGCGGGTCTCGGGCAGCCTTTATGTGCTGTCCCGCCGCAGTGATGCCCTGATCGTTCCCTGGTTCACCACCTACCGGGGCTTTGCTCGCCAAGAGGAAGGATCGCGCTATCGGCCCTTCCGGCTTCTGGTGCAGCGGTTATTGGGGCCTCAGGCCACCATCCTCTGCCGGGAAGGGGCGCCGATCGATCCCCGCCATTTCGCCGGCAGCGAGGCCCTCTCCATGCATATTCGCCAGCTCTACGGCCAAGCCCAAGCCCGATTGGAGCGGGCCAGCTAAACCCCCACCGAAGAACTCCCAGGCTCAGCCCGCCAGGCCACCGTTGCCCTGGTCCCGCGACCACACGGTCCTGAGGTCGGTGACCACAAACTGGCGGCGCTGCCGCTCAGCCAGCTGGTCCAGATCACAATGGCTGAGAATCTCGGTGATCTGGTTGAAATCCTTGGCCAGGGACAGGCCAACCACTCGGGCGTTGCCAAACTGCAGATAGCGCCGCAGCAGCACCGGCACCCGGAACGGCTCCTGAAAACGTTGCTCCAACTGCTGCTCCAACAGGCTCAGGCTGGCCGCAGGCTCGCCGCCACCCTCCCCCAGCGCAGGCAAATCCAGCAGCGGATGCCGGGCGGGCGGCACGATCAGATCGCCCGCGAAGGGGGGCTCACACAACGCAGCCAGAAACTGCCGAGCCACCTCCTCGCCGTGCTGAAAGTGATTGAACGACACCATCCCCAGCAGGTGCCGATGCCCCGTGGCCAGGGGAATACTGGCCATGGCCCGCAGCAGGACCATCAGCGCCAGGGAGGTGCGCTGATAGGGAGGGGCCACGAAGGTGCGACCAATCTCGGCATAGGCCAGACCCCGCTCGGCCATGGCCCGATCCAGGCCGGGGTAGCAGTGCTCCAGATAGGAACACTGGCCGTCCCATTCCGCCCCATGCCAACGGGACAGGGCCATGCGCAGTGAGCCCGCCAGGACCTGGCGCTGCCCATCCCACACCAGCAGATGCCAGTAGTGGGCATCACGGCCATCCAGATCGAGATCCAGCGGCCCATGGGGCGACACGTTCTTGAAGGTTCGAGCCCGGGTGGCTCCCACCCAGGGGGCCACCCGGCGAAACAGCTCGGGGGAGAGGAAGTAGGCGTCGAAGGGCTCCTGATGAAAGCAAAGCTGGGCGGCCAGCTCGGGACTAGCCAACGCAGCGGCCAAGGGATCGACGGCAACGCTCCCCTCCAGTCCGTTTGAGACGTCTTCGGTCGGATCGCCCGCGCCGCATGCATCCATGGCCTGTCGCGCCTGATCAGACGATCATCGCCGCTCTAGTTTGGGGTTGCGGTGGGATAGAAGACTCTGGCGAAACTGCCTGACCAGGTCCATCCTCCCTGCCCTGCCCTGCTCCCGGTTTCCCCTGGGGCGGAGATTGTCCTGCTCCACCAGGGCGCCGGCTCCACGATTGATCACTTTCTGAGGGCGCCGCTCGAAGCCCAGCAGGCCCAGATCCTGGAATTGGATTCCGCCCGGCCCCCAGACGCAACCAGTCAGAAGGCCCTGCTTGGGGCGGCGGCGGTCGTGGTGGTGCGCTACCTGCCGCGGCCCTGGCTGGCCGGCCTACGGCAGGCGCGCCGAGGCGGCATCCCGCTGGTGTTGCTGATGGACGATGACCTGCTGGATCCCAAGGTGCTGCAGGACCTGCCTCCCCCCTACCGCCGGCGCCTCCAGGAACGCATCACCAACCGCCGGCGATGGGTTCCCAAGCTGTTCGATCGACTCCTGGTCACCAGCGCACCGCTGGCCCGCAAATACGCCGGCCTCGGCGCCGAACAGCTGCCGCTCTGGCCCCATGCCAGCCTGCTGGCCCCCCAGCCCCGACTGCAGCTGGCCTACCTGGGCACCAGTGTTCACACCCAGGAATTTCTCTGGTTAGTCCCCCTGCTGGAACGCCTGCAACAACGCCAGCCCCACACCCATGTGGATCTGTTCGGCGACCTGGGCATCAATCGGCTGTTCCGCCACCTGCCCAGGGTTCGCATTCTTCACCCGATGGGCTGGAGCAATTATCTGGCGGAAACGGGGTCCGACCGCATCGATCTGTTGCTCAGCCCCCTGTTGGAGAGCCGCTTCAACGCCTGCCGGGCCCCGGTGAAAACCATCGATGCCGCCCGATCGGGTGCCGTCGGTCTGTACTCCAACCGCCCCCCCTATCGCGGTTTCGTCCGGGATGGCATCGATGGCCTGCTGCTTGAGGATGACCACGCCAGCTGGCTGGCCGCGATCGAGCGCCTGATCGCCGCCCCGGAGGAGCGGCAGCGGCTGGCCGGCGCCGGCCGCGCCCGGGCCCTGGCCTTGAGCCGGGGGGAACCGGGCTGAGGCGGACCCCAACCCAGGCCAGCAGCTGGCCGCCCCTGCAACGACCCCCAACCCACGCCCTTTAGTCTCAGGCCCCTGTCCTGACCCAAGCCCTGCAGCGTCCACCGATGTTCCGTCCCGTCTCCGGGGGCCCGCGCCGGGCCTGCGCCCTGATCGCGCTGACGGTCCTGCTGGGGCTGCCAACGGCAGGCCTGGCCCGGACCACCCCCGCCCCGGCCGAGGCCAGCGGTGGCAGCAACCCCACTGGCGTGGTCCGCTATCGCCTCGGCCCCGGCGATCGCCTGCGGTGCTCCGTGTTTCGGATGGAGGGCTACGAGACAGTCGCTGAAGTGCTCAGCGATGGCACCGTCAACTTGCCCCGTCTGGGCAGCGTTGCCGTCTGGGGCCTCACCATCAATGAAGCCCGCCAGCGCATCACCGCGGGGTACGCCCGCATCCTGCGCCGGCCGATCGTCTACCTCGACCTGGCGGAAGCCAGGCCGGTGCGGGTGTCGATTAGCGGCGAGGTGCAGCGTCCAGGCCTGTACAGCATCGGCCGTGGCGGCACCAACCAACTCAGCAGCACCGGCAGCGCCGTGACCCCCGCCGCCCAGATCAGCACCAGCGGCTGGCCCACCCTGGTGGATGCCCTGCAGAAAGCCGGCGGAATCACCGCCTACGGCGACCTGCGCCAGATCACCGTGCAACGGGCCAGTGGCGGACCAGGATCGCCGATCCGCACCCTCCAGTTCGACTTCTGGCGGGTGTTGCAGGCGGGGGGACCAATCAATAATCCCCTGCTCTATGACGGCGACAGCATCCTTGTTCCCAAGGCGGACCACCTCAGCGAAGCCGAGCTGCTGGCGGTGGCCTCCTCCACCTTTGCCCCCGACACGATCAGCGTGAATGTGGTCGGGGAGGTGGAACGGCCCGGCACCCAGAACATCAAGGCCAACAGCCCCCTCTCCCTGGCCCTGCTGTCCGCAGGCGGCCTCACCCGTCGCGGCAGCCCCGGCAACGTGCGCCTCCTGCGACTCGAATCCACTGGCGCCATCAAACAGGCCACCGTGGCCTTCGACCCCGCCGCCCGGATGGGCTCCCTCCAGAATCCCCCCCTGCAGCAGGGGGATGTGGTCGTGGTGGATCGCCACGGCTGGGCCAAAACGAACGACGCCCTTAAATCCATGGTGGAGCCCATCAGTCCCCTGATCAATGCAGGCTCCCTGTTCCGCCTGCTCGGCCTGTAGTTCTGATCCAGCCGTAGCGTGAACCGGTTCCCTGACCCACCGGCCGCCGCCGGCCCGCGTCCTTGACCCTGCGGCTCACTAACACCCTTACCCGAACCACCGAAACCTTCATTCCGCTCAAGGATCGCGAGGTTTCGATCTATTGCTGCGGCGTCACGGTCTACGACCTCTGTCATCTGGGCCATGCCCGCAGTTACATCGTCTGGGATGTGCTGCGTCGCTATCTGATGTGGCAAGGCTATCGGGTCACATTCGTCCAGAATTTCACCGACATCGACGACAAGATTCTCCAGCGGGCGGCCAGCGAAGGCAGTTCGATGGACGCGGTGAGCGAACGCAATATTGAGGCCTTCTTCACGGATATGGACGCCCTCAACATTCTGAGGGCCGATCGCATGCCGCGGGCCACCCGCTGCCTCGACGGGATCCGCGCCCTGATCGGCGACCTGGAGCAGCGGGGGGCGGCCTATTCCGCCGATGGTGATGTCTACTTCGCGGTGATGAAGGCGCCCGGGTACGGAAAACTATCGGGCCGGGATCTTGCCGAGCAGCAGGGGGGGGCCAGTGGCCGCACGGCCGATGTGGAGGAGGCCCGCAAGCGCCATCCCTTCGACTTCGCCCTTTGGAAGGGCGCCAAACCGGGAGAGCCCTCCTTTCCCTCCCCCTGGGGCGCCGGCCGCCCGGGGTGGCATATCGAATGCTCAGCGATGGTGCGCGCCGAACTCGGCGACACGATCGACATTCACCTGGGGGGAGCCGATCTGATCTTTCCCCATCACGAAAACGAAATTGCCCAGTCGGAGGCGGCCAGCGGCAAGCCCCTGGCCCGGTATTGGCTCCACAACGGCATGGTCAACGTGGGCGGCGAGAAGATGTCGAAATCCCTGGGCAACTTCACCACGATCCGAGCCCTGCTGGAGAGCGGTGTCAGTCCGATGACCCTGCGGCTGTTCGTGCTCCAGGCCCACTACCGCAAACCCCTCGATTTCACCGCCGCAGCCCTGGAGGCGGCCGCCACGGGATGGAAGGGCCTCGGCGGCGCCCTGGCCGTCGGCCGCAGCCAGCAGGGTCTGCTGGGCTGGAGCGAAAGCGCAGCCGGAAGTGGGGCCGCCCTGCCCGAGGAGCTGGCGGCCAGCCGCAGGCGCTTCGTCGCGGCCATGGACGACGACCTCAACACCGCCGCGGCCCTGGGGGAGCTGTTTGAGCTGGCGCGGCCCCTGCGGGCGCTCGCCAATCGCCTGCAACGGGGCGATCTACCCAGCGAAGCGGACCGGGTCCTGGGTGGCCGCTGGCGGTTGCTGGTGGAACTGGCGGAGGTGCTTGGACTCCAGCCTGACCAGCCCAGGCCCCTCACTGCCCCTGGATCCAGCAGCGCAGAAGGGAACCTGGCGGGCTGCACGGCCCCGCAGGCGCTCCACGATGGAGCCATTGAAACCATGGTGGCCGAGCGCAAGGCGGCCAAGGCGAACCGGGATTTCGCCACCGCCGACCGCCTCCGGGACGAGCTGCGGGAACAGGGCATCGAACTGGTGGACAAGCCCGGTGGGATCACGGTCTGGCTCCGGGGGTGAGCGCCGCCATCTCGCCGCTCCAGGCCCTGGGCTTCCTGCTGGCGAGCTATGCCGTCCTCGGCAATGACGCCCTGCAGACCCTCGGCCCCTTCCTGGCCGCCAACCGGGGCCGCGTCCCCAAGGGCTGGCAGGCCCTCTTCCTGGGGGCGGTCCTGGTGGCCGTCCTGCTGCTGGGCTGGGTGCGGGGCGGGGGGGATCCGGCCTGGGGCCGACTGGCCTGCTTCGCCCTGCCCGAGCGCTTCGCCTGGCCCGACCTGATCCCCCCCCTGGCCGTGCTGCTGCTCACCCAGGCGGGGGCACCGGTGAGCACGTCTTTTCTTGTGCTCACCGCCTTTCAGGGGAGCAACCTGCCGGCCCTCCTCATCCATTCGCTGGCGGGCTATGGGGTGGCCTTTCTCGTAGGCAGCCTGGCCTATGGCGGCGCCGCCCTGGTCAGGCGTTCAGTCGGAGTGGGAGCGGACCGCGAGGCCCCGGCCGCCACCGCGACGCCCCCGGCCACCAGCCTTTGGCTGACCCTGCAGTGGCTGGCCACGGGCTGGCTGTGGAGCCAATGGCTGATTCAAGACCTGGCCAATCTCTACATCTACCTGCCGCGGCACCTCGATGGACCAGCCATGGCGGGCAGCCTGGCGGTGCTCGTCGTCGGGCTTTGTCTGGTGGTGGGACAGAACGGGGGCGCCATCCAAGGGGTATTGGCCAGCAAGAGCGTCACCCAGGATCCCCGTGCCACCACCCTGATCTCCAGCCTCTATGGACTGATCCTGTTTGGACTGGCCCGCTGGAGCCCCATGCCCCTGAGCACCACCTGGGTCTTTCTTGGCTTGCTGGGGGGCCGCGAGCTGGCCCTCACCTGGGCGGGGCGGGATCCCAAGGCGATGGGGCTGGTTCAGACCCTGGTGCCCGATCTGCTGAAGGCCGGACTGGGTCTGGGAGTGAGCGTGGCGGTGGCCCTGGCCGTGCCCCTGCTCAAGGGCAGCTCCTGAGCACGGACACCCGACCTCAACGGCCCCCTGGGGCGGGCTTGTCCTGCATCATCGCCTCGATCTTGCGGATGCGCCCCAGGGTGGTCTGCCAGACCTCCAGGCGAAAACGGGCCGTGTCATCCCCGTCGCTGACGTTGCTGCGACAGGCCGCCACCAGGGCCTCCAGATCCTCACCCCGCTCAAAGGCTTCCCAGAGCGCCCGCTCCTGCTTCGCCCGCTCGATGAAATTCCAGCGTTGTAACCAGAGCATCGGCGCGCAACAGCGAATGCCCCCAGTCAAGCCCGCCCCCCCGCCAATGGGGCCGGCAGCGATGGGACACTGGGCGCCACCACCACCCCGCGGTCGTCCGCCATGAAAGCCATCACCGTGCTGGGCTCCACCGGATCGATTGGCACCCAAACCCTCGCCATCGCGGAGGAGTTTCCCGAGCGCTTTCGGGTGGTCGCCCTCACGGCGGGCAACAACCTCGACCTCCTGATCGAACAAATTCGTCGTCATCGTCCGGAAGTGGTTGCCCTGGCCGATGGAGAACGGTTGGAGGAACTGCGACAACGGCTGGAGGCCCTCGAACCGAGCGCCCGCCCAGCCCAACGACCGGAACTGCTGGCGGGCAGCGATGGCCTCTGCGCCGCCGCCGCCTGGCCCAGCGCCGACCTGGTGGTGACTGGCATCGTCGGTTGCGCGGGCCTGCTGCCCACCCTGGCGGCCATCGGTGCCGGGAAAGACCTGGCCCTGGCCAACAAGGAAACCCTGATCGCCGCCGGGCCGGTGGTGCTGCCGGCCCTGGAAGCCAGCGGCAGCCGTTTACTGCCGGCCGATTCGGAGCATTCCGCCATCTTCCAGTGCCTGCAGGGCACCCCCTGGGCCGAGTCCGCCCGGCTGTCCACGGGTGTGCCCACCCCTGGACTGCGCCGCATCCAGCTCACCGCCAGCGGTGGGGCCTTCCGCGACTGGGCGGCCGCCGATCTTCACAAGGCCACGGTGGCCGATGCCACCAGCCACCCCAACTGGAGCATGGGCCGCAAGATCACGGTGGATTCGGCCACGCTGATGAACAAGGGGCTGGAGGTGATCGAAGCCCACTACCTGTTCGGCCTCGACTACGACCACATCGAGATCGTGATCCACCCGCAATCGATCATCCATTCGATGGTGGAGCTGGACGATTCCTCGGTGCTCGCCCAATTGGGCTGGCCGGACATGAAACTCCCCATTCTCTATTGCCTCAGCTGGCCCGAGCGTCAGGCCACCCCCTGGCGCCGCCTCGACCTCACCGAGGTGGGCCAACTCACCTTCCGCGCCCCGGACCGGGCCAAATACCCCTGCATGGAGCTGGCCTACGCCGCCGGCCGGGCGGGCGGCACGATGCCGGCGGCGATGAATGCGGCCAACGAGCAGGCCGTGGCGCTGTTCCTGGAGGAACGCATCCACTTCCTCGACATTCCCCGCCTGATCGAGCGGGTCTGTGATCGCCACCGCGTCGACCTCACGACCAGCCCGTCCCTGGCCGATGTGCTGGCCGTCGATGCCTGGGCCCGGGAGGCTGTCCGGGAGGCGGCAGCCACGCTGTCGACCTCCACCCCAACCGCCCTCCTGGCCTGATCCCCCACCCTCCGAATCCCCAGCTCCAACGTCGGGCCGGCCAAGGGGAAGCAGAACCAACGCCTCTGGGCGACCACCGCCAACACTGGAATGCCCCAGATCAGCCACCACCTCCTTCTCTGCGCCACCCCCACCAAGGCCCTCTGCTGCCCCGATCCGGCCCTCGGCGCCGCCAGCTGGGACCGTCTCAAGACGCTTGTGCGGGAGCTGAGCCTGGACACTCCCGATCGGCCCCAGGGCATCGTGCTGCGCACCAAGGCCGACTGCCTCCGCATCTGCGGCGATGGGCCGATCCTGCTGATCTGGCCCGAAGGGATCGTTTACGGCGGCGTCACCCCGGAGCGGATCGAGCGGATTGTGTTCGACCACGTGATGGGAGGAACAGCCATCGAGGAATGGATTCTGAGGCGCTATGCCCTGAGCGGCAGCGCAGCTCCGACAAACAACTAAATCAATGGTTGCAGCTCCTGCTCCAGGCATTGAACCTGGAGCCACGCCCCTCGAAACCGGAGCACGCGAATGCGAAGAATCAAGGGATCAAGGTCAAATTCCCGTTGCCAACAACGCAACAAATGTTCCCGGGAATCGTGGATCGACTGGCGGTCATAGGACATGGAACAAAACAACAGAATGTCCTAGGGATAATTGAAACTTAGGAACGCCCTCTCTCCCTCCCATCAGCATCAATACTCATTTCCCCATGGGCGGCGCCAGACGTGCGGAAGACGAGGGACACCCTGCAGAATCGCTCCATGCCGCAACCGTCCTTCGAGCTCGATCCCATCGGCAGCCGCCGCCCCCCGGGGGAACGCCTTCAACCTCGCCAATGGCAACGGCAGCTGATCCACTTATTGCAACGGAGGCTGAGCAGCTCCAACAGCCACGGCCAGGACGTGCTGATCCATGCGGGGCCAGGAGCCGGGAAAACCCTGGGTGCCCTGCTCAGCTTCCAACAGCTCCAGGCCGAAGGCCATCTGGAACGGTTTGTGGTGTTTTGCCACCGCAACACCATTGCCCGCCAATGGCGAATGGCGGCCGACCGCGTCGGCCTGGAGCTGCAGGAGTGGGATCCCCATGGTGGTGGCGCCCAGGCCACGGGCCTGCTGCTCAGCTACCAGGCGGCCAGTCGTCACCGGCACCGCCTGGAGGTGGAGTGGCCCCATGAACTGCGGCAGCAACGCTGGCTGGCCATCGCCGACGAAGTCCACCATCTGGGCCTGGATCCGGAAGAACCCGAGGCCACGGCCTGGGGCCATGCCTTCACGAGCCTCACCGAAGCCGCCAGCCTGCGCCTGGGTCTTTCCGGTACCCCGTTCCGGGCCGACAACCTGGCCTTCTGCGCCGCCCGTCGGCTGAGGAGCAGGGACAAGGGCGAGGTGGTGGAGCGGATCATGCCTGATCTGTGCGTCGAACCCCGCCAGCTGATCGAGGCGGGGGACGTACGCCCCCTGGAATTCCGCTTTCAGGATGGCTGGGTGGAACACGGTCGGCAGCCCGAGGCCGGAGATCGGGAGACCTCGCCCCTTTCGGCCGAAGAACGCGAAAGCTGGCGCGCCCGAAACCTGCGCCGGGCCATCCGCCTGGGGGACTCTGGCGGCATCGCCCTGAGGTTGCTGCTGCGGGCGAACCACAAGTTGGAGCAACTGCGCCACGACCACCCAGGGGCCGGTGGGCTTGTGGTCGCCCGGGACATCGACCATGCCGGCCGCCTAGGCGCCCTGCTGGCGGAGCAAGGCGCCAGGGTGAAGCTGGTCCATTCCCAGGATCCGGAGGCGTCCTCCCATCTGAGCGCCTTCCAGGCCGGCGAAGGCGACTGGCTGGTCAGCGTCGACATGTGCGCAGAAGGCTTTGATGCTCCCCGGCTGCGGGTGGTGGCCTACCTCAGCACCGTGGTGACCCGCAGCCGCTTCGTCCAGGCGATCACCCGGGCCGTGCGCATGGACGGGAGTCGGGCGGCGCTCGAAACCATTCCCCGCCAAGCCTCCTATGTGTTTGCCCCCGCGGACCCCCTACTGATCGAGTACGCCCGCACGTGGGCCCTGAGCGAGCCCTACCTGATTCGCCTCCGCGACGCCCCGTCCCCCGAGGGGAGCAGTCCAGGGGGCCAGGGCGCCACGCTGCCCCTGCAGGCCCTTGCCGACAACGCCGGCGCCATGATCGCGATGGGAGGCCCGCAGCTCCCAGGCTTCTTACGCCGCAGCGCCTGAACCCTTTAACACCGAGGCCGCAAGCTGCAGAAGATGTGCGACGTTGTGTCAACCACTACCAACAAACGGCCCACAAGCAGGCAGCGTAGGGCTCAGCTGGATAACAGCCATGGACGCCTCAGCGCATCGGAGGCTGACCGTGGCGGTGTGTTGGGCCTTGGCCCGACGCGCCGCCCTCGACAGCCAAGAGCACTACGAAGACAGCTTCTCCCTGAATGAAGAGTTCAGAGAATGGTTGTTGTGCCTCGAGGACAACCCAGAGATCCTTGAAGCCAATGTGCTGATGGTTCCCCGCGACTTCAACGCCTTCCGCAGGCCCGAAACCGATGGCCTCCTTGAAATCTAAAGCGAAGCTTTAGGCGTGGGGCTTCCTGGCTTGCCCAAGCTGCAAACTGTCACACTCTTAGGCAATCCAGCCCTCACTGCTTCTGGCCTGCCGCCAGATCCCCAAGCAATTCGCAGCGACCCTAGGGTTAATCCATAGTTGATCCGCCTAAGCCCATGGCTGCTTCCGGTACAGGCCTGGGCGCGCCAGATCCAAACCTTGGCGTAGCCCCAGAGAATCTGGTGATCATCGGCTCCGGACCTGCGGGTTACACCGCTGCCATCTACGCCGCCCGAGCCAATCTCAATCCCCTGCTGATCACGGGATTCCAGGTCGGTGGCATCGCCGGAGGGCAACTGATGACCACGACCCATGTGGAAAATTTTCCGGGGTTCCCCGATGGCATCCTGGGTCCGGAGCTGATGGATCGCATGAAGTCCCAAGCGGTCCGCTGGGGCACCCGCCTGCTCGAAGCCGACGCCGAGGGCCTGGACCTCAGTCAGCGGCCCTACCGGATTCGAGTGGAGGGTCAAACGATCATCAGCCAGTCCCTGATCCTCGCCACCGGCGCCAGCGCCAACCGACTCGGGATTGCGGACGAAGATCGCTTCTGGAGCCGGGGCATCAGTGCCTGTGCCATCTGTGATGGGGCGACGCCCCAGTTCCGCAACGCCCAGCTGGCCGTAGTGGGCGGTGGAGATTCCGCCTGTGAAGAAGCCGTTTATCTCACCAAGTACGGCAGCAAGGTTCACCTGATCGTTCGCGGCGCCAGGTTACGGGCCAGCGCCGCCATGGCAGACCGGGTGCTCGCCAACCCCGCCATCACCGTGCATTGGCACCGTCAGGTGATCGGCGTGGCCCCTGAACCAGGCGACGGCAACTGGCTAGGAGCGATCACCCTGGGCGATCCCACGGGTGGAAGCAGCGAAACCCTTCCCGTTCGGGGCCTCTTCTATGCGATCGGCCACACCCCCAACACCCAGCTCATGCGCGACCAGTTGGCCCTTGATCCGCGTGGCTATCTGATCACCCGTGCCGGCCATCCCGAAACCAGCCTGGAGGGGGTCTACGCGGCCGGGGACGTGGCGGATGCCGAATGGCGCCAAGGGATCACTGCCGCAGCCAGCGGCTGTCAGGCGGCCCTGGCCGCCGAACGCTGGTTGAGTGCCCAGGGATTGGCCCTCACCGTCCCCCGGGCGGAGGTGGAACCCAAGTCCTTAGGCGAACCCGTTCAAACCCCGGTCAGTGATGGTGACAACTACGACCCCGTTGCCCTCTGGCAGAAAGGGGGCTACGCCCTGCGCAAGCTCTATCACGACAGCAACAGGCCCCTCCTCGTGGTCTACAGCTCCCCGAGCTGCGGTCCCTGCCATGTGTTGAAGCCCCAGCTCAAACGGGTGCTCAAGGAGCTGGAAGGCCGAGCCCAGGGGGTTGAGATCGACATTGAGACCGATCAGGACATTGCCGAGCAAGCCGGGGTGACGGGCACCCCAACAGTTCAGCTGTTCCTGAATAAAGAACTCAAGCAGCAGTGGAAAGGTGTGAAGCAGCGCAGTGAATTCCTCCAGGCCATCGATGCCCTGTTGAACCCGTCCAGCTGAGGTTCGGATCAGTTGTTCACCGGCGCCGGGGCCCGCCGGGTCGGTTACCACCCGGACGGGGTCCTGCGGCCCCTGCATTCCGCTCGCGATAGGTAATGCGGCCACGGGAGAGGTCGTAGGGACTGATCTCCACCAACACCTTGTCACCGGCCAGCAGTTTGATGCGGAACTTGGTGAGCTTGCCTGCGGCCCGGCAGAGGCACTGGTGTCCGGCCGGCTGCTCGAGGGTGACCAGGTAAAACCCGTTGCCCTGTTCCTTTTCGATCACACCGGACGTTTCGATCATGCGGGAGGGTTCAACGGCAGAAGGGCGACTGTTCAGCTTAACGGCCGACGGCCTGAACAACTCCCCCGGGTCGTGAGGCGAGAGCGATAGGGTTCCCGAGCCCGATCAGCCCCATCACCATGGTCCTGCCCCCCGTTTCCATGGATCTGGGCCTGCTGCTCATCTCAATCGGCGTGGTCAACCTTTGGCGAGCCCGCCAAAACGCCTGATCCTCAGACCCGCCACCGCCTCCAGCTCCCCTGACCACGCTGCTGTTCCACAAACCCTATGGGGTGTTGAGCCAGTTCCGTCCGGAACCGGGCAGCTCCTGGAGCTGCCTGGCGGAGTTCATTCGTTGGCCCGGGGTCTACGCCGCCGGCCGGCTTGATGCGGACAGTGAGGGCTTGCTGTTGCTCACGGATCAAGGCCAGCTGCAACACCGCCTAACGGATCCGACCTGGGGTCACTGGCGCTTCTACCAGGCGCAGGTCGAAGGTTGGGCCCGCGAAGAGGACCTCCAGCCGCTACGGGACGGGCTCATGATCCAGAACAAACGCACCCTCCCCGCCCAAGCCCGGACGATTCCGCCACCACAGCTGGCGGAACGCGATCCACCGATTCGACAGCGCCTCAACGTGCCCACGAGTTGGCTGGAACTCGGCCTGCAGGAGGGCCGTAATCGGCAGGTTCGTCGCATGACCGCTGCCGTTGGCCTGCCCACCCTGCGATTGGTACGGGTCGCCATCGATCTGATGGATCAGGGCCCACCCCTGACCCTGGCAGACCTGGCTCCGGGCCAATGGCGTCAGGCCAACACCAACGAACAAGACCGGTTGAACGCACTCTTAGGGAGCGAACGGCGATTCAACCGATCACGTCGCTGAGCTCCCGGACGACCTGCAACTGACCGTAGTAGTAGTTGGCACGAGCGCGTCGGTCGGGATCCTCAATGGCATCGAGGGCATCAAAGCCAAGGCTTTGCCAGAGCTCATGTCCGCAGGCCCGGGTCACCTCCGCGATCGCCTCCTGCTCCAGATTTCCGAGTCGGCGCTGAAGGTTCTTGATCTGGGCGATGGACATAGCCGCACGGCCGAAGGCAATCAACTCCAATAGTACAGATGAACTGACGATCAGAACGGAAGTTTCTTCTTCGCATCCTTGTCAAGGTCCGCTTCCAGGTCGCGGAGGCGCCTGAGAATGGTGTCGTAATACTCCTTGAGATACCCCTCCAGTCCAGTGGTCTCCGCGGGATCCAGGCCAAAGGCGGCGTAGCTCTCCGCCATCGGGGCATCCAGGGGACGCCCCCCCCCCATCACGTCGGAGAACGCGAGCCGCTCCGACACGTTCAAGCTGGCTTCAAAAAAACTGGTCAGGCCCTGCATGAACCGCAACACAGCCGGTGGGACCCGTACCGTTCGTGCGGAACGGCCGCTGTATCTCTCGCACAGCTGGGTGATCTCCCCGGTGGTCCAGGCCTTGGGCCCGACCACGGGAAAGGCCCGCCGGATCGTGGTCTCAGGATGCTCAAGGGCAGCCACGGCAAAGCGCGCCACGTCCTGGGTGTTCATGTAAGCAATCGGTGTGGGCGATCCACTCACCCAAACGGTCTGGCTCTCCAGCACCGGAATCGCAAATTGACTGATCAGCCCCTGCATGAAGCCAACGCAGCGCAGGATGGTGTAGTCAAAATCAGAGGCCTCTAGAAACTGCTCGGTGCAGGCCTTGATGTCCATCAACGGCACATCGCGATAGAGGGGTGCCTCCAGCAGGGAAAGGAAGACCAGACGCTTAAGCCCAGCCCGCTGACTGGCCGCAAACAGATTCTGCTGGCCGATCCAATCGATGTCGTAGGCGCTGGCACTGTCGGTGGCACGGGCAGTGGCCGCATCCAACACGGCGTCCTGACCCTCCAGGGCGTAATCGAGGCTGGCGGGCTCCAGCAGATCGCCCCGGGTCAGCTCACACCCCCATTCCTGCAGAAATGCAGCTTTACGGGGCGAACGGACCATGCAACGCACGTGGTGGCCCTGATCGAGGGCGCGGCGGGCAATCTGACGGCCGAGGGTGCCAGTACCGCCGACGACCAGAACCTGCATGGACGCGTCCGCAAAGCCGGCTGAGCCTAGAAGGAGGGTGTCGCGGATGCGACAGGGACCCGTGGCTGAAGCGCAGCGGGTGAGCGGCGGTCAGTCCTTGAGCAGCTTGAGCAACAGGGCCCCTCCGGCCAGACCCACAGGGATAAGGACCCAGAAGAGCGCAGCGGTGCCGAAGATTTCAGAGGCCATGGACCAGGCAGGCAATCGGGCCCACTATTTAACCGCGAGGCAGCGAAGCCTCGTTCTACGGAGCGCGCCTTGGAGCCTCCAGCAACTCACGGGCAAGCCTCAGCACCAGCGGCCATGGGGCATCGGTGCGCACTTGGGCGTCCATGACGCCGCTGGCTTGCGCCTGAAATCCTTCCTGGCGCAACGCCTGCACCAATGGCTGCAGCGGCGGTGCCCCCTGGCCAAGACAACGGCCAATGCCCGCGGTGGGCCAACAGCGAGCCGGCCAGCCTGGATCGTTCGCCAGCCTTGCCAGCAGGCGGGCACCAGCGTGGGAAAGGCTTCCGGATAAGGACCCCGCCCGCGCCTGCATCGCCCTGAGCATGGCCCCATCCTGCAAGGGCCCCAGCCAAAGGGGGCCGGACACCGCCAGGGGGGCCGATGGGGCGGCCTCGGCACAGGCACAGGCGGTCCAGCCCCGGAGGGTGAGGAGCGGCTGGACCTGCTGATCCCCGCAGCCATGGCAATGGGCCAGAAGCCCCAGCTCGCGCTCCTCCCCTGCCAGCGGATGGCGCAACAACCGCACGGCGGTTCGGAACGTGCGCCCCTCACTGAAACTGAACAGCGGCTCCAGCCCGCGCCCCATGGCCCAGGCGGCACGGGCCAACACTCCCAACTGAAGTCGGAGGGCTAGCTCCCAGCTCGCCGGATGGGCCCGGGCCGCAGCCCCAAGGCTCCGCACGGCGGCCGACCGATCATGGCCCGTTGGCGATCGTCCATCCGTACTGGCCAGATAGAGAACCCCGCCAAAGGCCACCGCCTCCAGGGCCAGGGGCACCAGGGCGCTGGGACAGCCGAAGGCATCAAGATCCACCAACTCGAAGCGCTGACGACGCTGCAGACAGCCCGCCAGGAGCTGTTGGGCCGTGTGGCTGCTGCACTGGATCGTCCCCTTCTCCTCCAGGGGCCGAAGGTTGGCCTGCAGCAGGGGCAGACGATCGGGATCGGCATCATTGGCCCATAGCGCCGCAGCCCCGGCCTCCAGGCCATAGCGGAGGCCCCTGATGCCACAGCCGGCCATCCCGTCCAGCACCCGCACCGGTCCGACCTCGGCCAACTCGGCGGCGAGCAGCACGCCAAGGTCCCGCGAAGGCCGCGAGGCCGGGCGGAAGAAGCCATGCCCGAGCTCCACCTGGGCGGCCCCTTCGCAATAGTGATGGGGATTCGTCGTCGTCAGGGCCGCCGGTGCGCAGTGCCGATCTTCAGCCTGCCTGTGAACTCCCCGGGGATGTGGATTGGGGGGATCACGGCACCTGGACGTGGAAGGGCCATGCTTGTCACTGGCGACGCCTGGGGGATCCACGTCAGCCAAGCCTGGTGCTGCTCCACGGTTTCGGGGCTGGCAGTGGTCACTGGCGCCAAAATGCCCAACCCCTTGCCGCCGCGGGCTGGTGCGTCTACGCGCTCGACCTGATCGGCTTCGGCGCCTCCAGCCAGCCGGGCCGCCAGCGCCATCGGCCCCTCGACAACCGATTCTGGGCTCGCCAGGTCCAGGCCTTTCTGGCCCAGGTGGTCCAGGCGCCGGCGGTGCTGGTGGGCCACTCCCTGGGCGGGCTGGTGGCGCTCAGCTGCAGCGTGTTTTTTCCCCGCTGGGTACGGGCCGTGGTGGCCGCACCCTTGCCGGACCCCACCTTGCTGATGGCGGCGATCGAGGCGGGGCCCTGGGCGCCCCGCCGTCGACCCTGGCGCCGGCGCCTCCAACGGCTGCTGGTTGTGAGCCTCTGCCGATTGCTTCCCCTGGAACTCGTGGTGCCGGTGCTGGCCCATTCCCCCCTGCTCGACCTGGCCATTCAGGCGGCTTACCACCAGCCGGTGATCGGCGATCAGGACTTGCACCGGGTGATGGCCCGACCGGCCCGAAGGCCTGGAGCGGTGCGGTCCCTGCGGGCGATGAGCATGGGCATGGCGCTGCGCCCCCATGGCGCCACCGCAGCTGCCCTGCTGCGCCGCCAACAACTCCCCATGCTCGTGATCTGGGGACGGCAGGATCGGCTGGTGCCGCTGGCGGTGGCCGACCAATGCCGCCGGGTCCGGCCCGACCTGCCGGTCCGGGTGATCGATCGGGCAGGGCACTGTCCCCACGACGAACGCCCGGAGCAGTTCAACCATCACCTGCTCAGCTGGCTGGCGGACTTGATGCCGTCACCATCGCCCCAGGCCGACGCGTAGCGTTGGAGCTCGAAACCGTAGAGGCATGAAGCACACCCTGTCCGTGCTGGTGGAAGATGAATCCGGTGCCCTCAGCCGCATCTCCGGCCTGTTCGCCCGGCGCGGTTTCAATATCGAAAGCCTGGCCGTCGGGCCGGCCGAGAACCGTGGCGTCTCCCGCCTCACGATGGTGGTGGAGGGAGACGACCAAACCCTCCAACAGATGAGCAAACAACTCGACAAGCTGGTGAACGTGCTTGGGGTGATCGACCTCTCCACAATTCCAGCGGTGGAGAGGGAACTGATGTTGCTCAAGGTGGCAGCCCCAGCGGAAAACCGCAGCGCCATCTTCGATCTGGTGAAGGTCTTTCGCGCGAAGGTGGTGGATGTGGCCGACGATGCCCTCACCCTGGAAGTGGTGGGCGACCCGGGCAAGCTGGTGGCCCTTGAACGGCTGCTCGAGAGTTACGGAATTCTGGAGATTGCCCGCACCGGCAAGGTGGCCCTCGAGCGGGCCTCTGGGGTGAATACCGAACTGCTTAAGGCCACCACATCAGGCAAACGGGTGCCGGCCTGATCGGTTTCCCCGTCAGGGGCTGGGCTGAACGAGCTTGCCCCCCTCAATCACGCTGGCCCTCACCAAGCGATCGCCCTGCTCGATCCGGTCCATCACCTCCATGCCCCGAGTGACCCGGCCGAAGACGGCATAGCGACCATCCAACTCAGGCAGGGCCTGAAGCGCCACATAAAACTGGGCACTGGCGGAATTGGGATCGGCGGAACGGGCCATCGCCAGTGCCCCCCGTTCATGGGAGAGGGCCAGCTCACGACTCACCATCGGATTGGTCACCGGCTCGCCGTAACGGGGCTTCGGTTCCGACTTGAGCTTGAGCTCCAAGGGAATCATGCGCGCTTCCCCTGAAGCTGGATCAATGAAGCTGCCCAGGCCGTACTGACTGGATGGGACCTTGGGATTGGCGCTCTGGGGATCGCCCCCCTGGACCACGAAGGGGACCGGATCCTTCACCACCCGGTGGAAGACCGTGCCGTTGTACACCCCTCGCCGCACCAGATCAACGAACTGACCGGCGGTCAGGGGTGCCGCCTGCCCATCCAGTCGCAATTCCACCGAACCCTTACTGGTTTCCAGGGAAATCAAGGCCGTCCCGCTCAGGCAAGGAGTCGACGACGATCCACATCCCAACGGCCGGGCCACCTGGTCGGCAGCACAGGCAACGAGGCCCAAGGGCAGCAGAGCCAGCATGGCCAGCAGCAGCACCCGGGCCGTGAAACCTGAGGCCCGGTGGACAAGAACGGGAGTACTCATCCGAGTCCCTCCAGCGGCACCCCCAGAAATCGGGCCAAGCGCGCGCCCGCCAGCTCAAGATCGGCGAGCGGCATCGGCTCCCCCACCCGGGTAAGGGGCAGATCGCGCCGCCCCTGCACCCGCAACGCCAGGCGACGCACCGGGCTGAGGCCATCCCGCACCTCCACCTTCACGGCCTGAATCTCCCGCAGGGGAATCTCCACATCGATTCGCTGGCGGAAGGCACGACGGCTGATGCAGGCCAGACCCGACCCCCGATCAAAGCGATTGGTGCCGGCACCGACATCGATCACGATCACGATCCAGAGATAGGTCGCAAGCAGGACGGCGGCGAGGCCGTACAGACCCATCACCAGCCCCTGGGGAACCCAGACCAGTTCAGCTGGATGGCCAATCGGCAGGAAATCGCGACCCAAACGACTGGAGGCACTGGTGAGCAGAAATCCCAGGCCGCCCAGGCTGACAGCCGCGGCCACCAACAAATTCGACAGTCTGCGGGAGCCCAGGACGGGCTGCTCATACACCTGGGCCTCGGGGCCCACGGAAGCGGCGCCAGGGGAGGCCTCCGCCGACGTGGACCGAGGCACGGACGGGCCACTGGAGGACGGGCCTTGGGAAGCCATTGAGAAACCAAGGGGACAATGACCGGCCATCTTGGCCTGCGGGCCCACGGGCCGGCGAGCAATCAGAAGAAATACCTAAAAAACCCGACTTCCGCTGGAATGTCAGCCGGTATCAACCTGCCTCGGCCAGTCCGGAACCGTTGTTACCATCCCCCGGTATCCCACAGCTCAGCGGGTTTTCCACACCGCATCATTCATGACGATCGCTGTAGGCCGCGCGCCGTCAGCGCGGGGATGGTTCGACGTCCTCGACGACTGGCTTAAGCGCGACCGCTTCGTTTTCGTGGGTTGGTCCGGGTTGTTGCTGTTCCCCTGCGCCTACCTGGCGCTCGGAGGCTGGCTCACCGGCACCACCTTCGTCACCTCCTGGTACACCCACGGCATTGCCAGCTCCTACCTGGAGGGCTGCAACTTCCTCACCGCCGCCGTCAGCACCCCTGCTGACGCCCTCGGCCACAGCCTGCTCCTGCTTTGGGGACCTGAGGCCCAGGGTGATTTCGTCCGTTGGTGCCAGCTGGGCGGCCTCTGGCCGTTCGTGGCCCTGCACGGTGCCTTCGCCCTGATCGGCTTCATGCTCCGCCAGTTT
>Ga0114971_10000220_pt1 | contig 36604 bp, 26 predicted proteins | sample M_140625_MF_Meta_FD_87320 | JGI IMG/M metagenome (GOLD analysis project Ga0114971, IMG submission 87320) | Freshwater microbial communities from Lake Montjoie, Canada to study carbon cycling - M_140625_MF_MetaG | ecosystem: Environmental > Aquatic > Freshwater > Lake | place: Lake Montjoie... | reverse complement strand
TGCGAAGGGTTACGCACCGAGCAGCGCGATGTCGAAGGTGGTGGCATCGCAGATCACTGGTCTTGGTGGAAATGGTGTCCACGGCTTTCTCCCACTACGCGACAAAATGCAGGCAATCTGCTATGTCGGGGGTAAGGGCGTACCGGTACGTGGAGAGCTGCGCGGCGTCCGGCAGATTGACATCCACCCGACTGTCTGCGAGCTCATCGGAATCACTCCATCGAAGTTTGCAATCGGTAGATCGTTGCTGCACTAAACCCAACATTGCTGTAACGAGTGGCGGTTATTGAAGGTGCTATGTACTGAAAACGGCGAAGCCAAAATCGATACACTTGACGCACCCATGGTTGATTTCGTATCGTTAGATTGTTGTATAACGCAACATTTTCGGGATACAGGGGATGTTTGAACGACTGTGGAAGCAGTCCATACTGAACGCATTCCCGCTTGGTGATGTCTCAATGACGAGCTCATCAGGCGGGTTTGACCATCCCAAGCACCGTATCTTTTTAGGGCCACAATTTGCATTTACAATGCATATTTCGCTGTCACACTTTTCATCCCTGCGCTGATAAGAGGGTATGGAAAACACTAAAAACACCCCCACAACGCCAGATACTCTCCTTGCCGCGGCACGGGATGCGGCTGGCATCGCAGCAAGCGCACTGACATCCGAGGCCGTGAGTGCCCATATCGGAACCGCAGCCTTGAACAATGACTTTATCCAAGTCAACATCGGGGCAAGCCAACCACTGACATTTGAGCTCTACGAACAGGTTCGCTCGGCATGGCAGAACAGCCCATTTAGTGCCGCCTATCTGATTGATACCCGCAACGACACCACGCTTGGCTTATGGGAGCTCCAGGACATCTTGCACCGTACGTGCCGGACAACCACATCCGAAATCGATGGCCACCAGGTTTCGATCACGACCTTTCCCTATTCCATTGATGGCACGGACATCGACAAAAGTGATTTCGAATATGAGGAAATCAACGACCTCGAGACACGCCTGGATGAGCATTTGCAAGAAGCGGATGGCGGTGTTCCGTCCACAGAAACATCCACTGGTTGGGCGCGACTGGTCGCATTTCTTGAGCAGATAACCTTTCAGCTCAATACCCTAGCTGAGCTCTGCCCAAATGGCGTCACGGAAACCGAGTCAGAAGACGAAGATGAAGATGGCGAAGAAGAAGAAGAAGAGTGGGAAGAGGATGACTCTGACCCTTTTGAAGATGAAAGCGTTGTCGGCTGGGGCGAGGATGTCGAATGGCGGTTTGGCGGCGAAGCGGATGAAATCGGTACCCTGACAGATGACAATTTGTTGATCGACCCGCAGAGCACCTCAGGGAACATCAAATGGGTGAGGTTGTCGACTGGGATGTCAAACCGGGAAGCTCTCGAGGAACTTGGCGGCGATTCGGAGCAGGACGGCAGCGTCAGCCGGCAGTTTAACTACGGCATCATCATGAAGTACACCTACGATGGTTGTACTGGAGATGTCTTGCCAGTGGTTGATGCCACCGATGACGACATCGATGGCATTCTCACTAACTATGTCTCAGCCTGGCAGACAGCTCACGCCGAGCGGGGCAACCGATCGTGGTTTTCGCTCAGTGATGCGTTTCATTGTCTCTACGGACAGGCGCATTTGTATCAAGCCTATCTCTTGCGTCAGCGAAAGACTGATATCGAAGAGACTGCCGTGGATGAGCGTACAGAGAGCGAAGTTGAAGCGCTTGCAGCGATTCCTGCGCAAATTGCGGAGCAGGAGGCTGAAGCGGCAAGCTACCTCGCCAGCTATCAGCCTAACTTGGCTCCGTAGGGCTGAACGCCGATAATCGCATCGCGGTTAATCGGGCCATAAATATGTGGGAACAGGCCATCAGAATCAGTGGCTGGTTCCCACTGTAGTTCTTCCGTTAGCGTTTCTGGATTGAGCTCAACCACGAGTAATGCGCTTTTATCACCGGAGAAGTAGCGCTCAATGACACCCGGAAGCTGCTCAGCGGTGCAGCAGTGGATAAACCCGGATGCAAGGTTTGCATCATCCAAGATGAACTCAGAGTCACTTTGGGCATCAAACCCTTGGCGTGAGATTAGATGGTAGATAGACATAATTATTCAGTTCCCCTTCACTTTTGGCTTGAAATCCATGCTCTTGAATAAGAACGCATAGACATCGGATGTTTCTTCAATCGCCTTGCTAAGGTTGCTGGAACCATGCCCGGACTTGGTTTCAATTGCATGTTCAGAAGTCAATCCCAAATCGTTCAAAGAATGAAAGAAATTCCCCTCAGCTCCCCTTCACTTTTGGCTTGATGTCCATGCTCTTGAACAAAAACGCATAGACATTGGATGTTTCTTCGATGGCCTGGCTTAGATTATTGGTCCCGTGGCCAGACTTGAATTCAATTGCATGTTCAGAAGTCAATCCCAAATCGTTCAAAGAATGAAAGAAATTCCCCTCAGCTCCCCTTCACTTTTGGCTTGAAATCCATGCTCTTGAATAAGAACGCATAGACATCGGATGTTTCTTCAATCGCCTTGCTAAGGTTGCTGGAACCATGCCCGGACTTGGTTTCAATTCGAATCAACAATGGCTTTTTATGGCTCGCTTTCTCCTGCAGCGTGGCAGCATATTTGAAGGAGTGTGCAGGGACAACCCGGTCGTCATGGTCAGCAGTCGTCACCATCGTCGCAGGATAGACCTGCCCCTTGCGAACGTTATGCAGCGGTGAAAATTTCAGGAGGTTCTGAACATCCTTTTTAGACATCTCGCTGGAGCCATACTCCGCTGTCCAGTACTTGCCAGCGGTGAAGAGCTGGTAACGCAGCATGTCCATCACACCGACCTGCGGGATCGCGGCAGCAAACAAGTCTGGTCGCTGATTGATAACAGCGCCGACGAGGAGTCCTCCGTTGGAGCCGCCTTGCAGCGCGAGGCGCCCCGGGCGGGTTAGCTTGTTGTCGATGAGCCACTCTGCTGCAGCGATGCAGTCATCAAAGACATTTTGTTTCTTTAGGCGCATCCCGGCTTCGTGCCAGCGCTCACCATACTCCGAACCACCGCGGAGGTTGACAACCACATAGATGCCGCCCTGCTCAAGCCACGCGAGATTCATCGTAGAAAAGCCTGGCGTCAATGGGATGTTAAAACCACCATAGCCATATAGAAGCGTTGGGTTATTGCTATCCCGCTTGATCCCACTCTTGGCAACAACAAACATCGGGATCTTTGTGCCATCCTTGGACTTGAAGAAAACCTGCTCGACATCATAATCGGATGGCTTGAAGTCCTTGATAACAGGAGCCTTGAAGACCGTTGACTTGCCAGACTTCAGATCGAAGTGCAGCTGGGTGCTTGGGTAGTTGTAGGACGTAAAACTGTAATAAATATGGGTGTCATCCGCATCACCGGATGTGAACCCAGCACTTCCGATTCCCGGCAGCTTGACATCCCGGATTTTGCGGCCTGTTTTATCAAACTGAAGCACATTGGATGTGACATCTTTAATGTAGGAAACGATGAGGTTTCCGCCTGCGGCGACAATACTCTCAATGTTTTCCAAACGTTCGCCGATGATGACTTTGGCATTTTTGATGGGTGCAACGTTTGAAGGGTCAACCCGAAGCACGCGCTGGTTTGGAGCCTTGTGGTTTGTGAGCACCAGGAGAAAGTGCTGGTCGGTATCGATGACGGTGAACGAATCTTCGGTGATCTCAGCAACGACAGGGATAAACGCTCCCCGGTTTCCAAGCGGCCTTATGAAGAGGCCATTTCCACGCTTGCCTGGGTCGCTGGTATAGAGGACTTCGTATTGACGGTCATCTGTCATGTCGAACGTCAGCGTCCGGTCTGGGTTGGCTGTGTCTTCGTAGACAAGCTCATCGGTGTCCTGGGATGTCCCGACTTTGTGGAAGTAGACCTTCTGATCAGTGTTTTTTGCGGTTAGCTCAGACCCGGCGGCTGGCTTTGGATAGCGTGCATAGTAAAAACCATCATCATTTAGCCAGACCGCCCCGATACCAAATTTCAGCCACTCAAGTGTCTCTGGAAGAACGGTCCTGGATGCGATGTCCATGACTTTACAGACATTCCAGTCGGATCCACCGCTGCTTTGTCCAAATGCAGCGTAGCGTCCATTCTGGCTGACGATGAAGTCGGTGAGGACAGTGGTGCCATCGGTGGAGAAGGTATTCGGATCAAGAAGCATCCGCGGCGTGCCGCTTTGTCCATCCTGAACATAGAGCACCGATTGGTTTTGAAGGCCATTGTTGCGATAGAAGTAGACATTGCCTTTTTTGTGAAAGGCACCGGAGTAGCGCGTGTAGGACACCAATGCTGTGAGGCGTTGCTTGAGTGCTTTACGGAACGGGATGCTGCTCAGATAGGTTTCGGTGACTTTGTTCTGTTCTTCAACCCAGACTTTGGTTTCTGGAGCGTTGTCATCTTCAAGCCAGCGGTACGGGTCATCCACTTTGATACCAAAGTAGGTGTCGGTCACATTCTGCTTTCGCGTCTTCGGGTACTTAAGGTCCATGGTGGTCATTATTTCATTTTATTCAAGATGGATGAGCGTAATTTGTCGTGGAATGAAAATTTCAGAGCCATGTGGTGGCATCAGAACGCAATTCCAAATGAATTCCGTATAAGGGCCGGCGGACACGGCGGCCCGCAGTTACGAATAACCATTCGTTGACGAAAACCGTCACAACGGGAGGGCACAGCGGCCCTTCCCTACACAGAATTTGTGGCATCCGCCACGGGAGTAACGTCCATCACAACAACGCCATTGTGTGCGGGCGGACACAGCGGTCCGCCCCTACGCAGAGGTTGTAAACACAAGTTACAACACTAAGTAAGGCCGCTCAGCGTTCCTGTCGCATCTCCAAACTTCTCAACCTCAACACCCATTTTTTGAATCATCGTCGTGAGCACATTCGTCATTGGTGGGTGCTTTGTTACATCATGCGCGATGTGCTGGCCGTGCTTCATCCCCCACGCCGAACCGCCGGCAAGAATCAATGGCAGGTTTTTCGGTGAGTGATCACCCTTTTCGCCACTGTTCATGCCAGAGCCATACATCACCATCGTGTGGTCCAGCATCGTCCGACCACCCTCTTCCGTAGCCTTCAAAAACTCCAGAAAACGCGCCAGCTTTGCGACGTGGAACGCATCGATTTGGGCGAGCTTTGCTAGCATCCCGGGGTCGCCCCCGTGATGCGAAAGCTCATGATGATTCTCACCACCGCCCCCGTATCCGCCGGCTTCACGTGACCATTCAAAGGTGATAACCCGCGTTGTATCCGTTACAAATGCCAAGTACGAAAGCTCAAGCATGACGTCAAGCCACATCGGGCGGTCATGCGCATTGCCAGGCTGATTCGCAAGCTGAAGGCCATCCGCAATGACCTTTGGCTTTGGCACATCCACCCACTCCACTTGGCGCGCAAGGCGCACTTCCGTCTCCCGCACCGCCTGGAGATACTGCGCCAGCTTGTCCCGATCAGCCTTGCCAAGCTTGCCGTCCAAACGCTTTGCATCCGCCAGAACATCATCCAGAATGCTCTTTTTCTCCGCATAACGCTGCAACGTCTGCGCACGGCTTGTGGCATCATCCGGGACGAATAGGCGCTCAAAAAGCCTTCGTGGACTATTCTCGGATGGCAGTGGCGTTCCATTGCGGTCAAACGCAAGCGTGTGGCTGTGCAAGGCACTGCCCGTGCCCGACATGTCTCCGATTTCGATGCTCGGAAAGCGCGTGGCCATCCCTATTTTTTCAGCAATGACCTGATCGGCGGAAATGCTATTCGTGTAATCCTTGCCGGGAACCGCTTTCAAATCCGCTCCGGTAAGCCAGGTATCGGCTCCGGAGTGGCCGCCCGTGGTCTTGATGTGTCCAAGCCCAGAAAGAACGGTTACGTGGTCGCGCAGCGCTGCCAGGCCTTTGAGCGTCCCGCCGAACGCGATGCCCTTGCCGGCATCCTTGGGAACCCACTCCAGAATATTGACACCATTCGGCACATAGCAGAAAATCGCGCGTGATGTTGGTTTCACCCCAGACTTTGCTAGCGGCTTGAACGTACTCGGATTTCCAAATGCCTCGTTAGGTAGCATCGCATCAAGCAGCGGCAATGCAAGCGTGACCCCAGCTGCGCGCAACATCGTACGACGCGAAAGTGGTTCTAAGGTTCGAATCATCACGCGCCCACCCCCAGGCCAGGCTTACGCCGACGTGCTCTCAAAATGCCTTTACCCAGCGCATCCCCGACCAGGAAATATGTTTCGGCATTGCCAAATTCATGATGCCCATGCCCAGGATTTGGCGAGTCTTCGGACTTCCGCACAAAGTCGCGCGTCGGGGCAAACACAATCCGTCGCCCAAGCTCTGGATGCCGTTCCGCAGCAGCTCTCTGCGCATCCCGGAGGCGTGTCCACTCCGGAGGCGCATCCCGCCAGGCACCCGTAATCTCACCGACAACGACAGGCAATTCTGCAACGCCAAGGTCCCGGCGGACATCTTGGATCAGGTGCACTAGATTGGACTCATACTCTGGCACCGCTGTCTGCGGATCAACGCCATCGTTCCAGCCGTGATACCAAACAAACCCAGCAAGCTCCACGGGACCTCTCACGCTACCCAGAGCCTCCCGGATATTTGCCATCATCAGGTGGTAATACTTCCCAGTCACCCCGCCAGCACTCGGCGGACGGAAGTCGCGATAAAGACTCTTTCCACCCCAAGCACACTTGATCAGCAAAATGTCATCCCGGATCGCATCGCCAACCACATGCCCCAATTGGAGCTCAGGTCCGAAGTGATGGACATCCAGATAAGGAGTGAACCCAAACCCAAGCGGGCCGGCCTTCACTGGGGCATTTTCAGGCTTATACCAAACGCGGACATCCTTTCGGATACGCCAGCTGCCATTCGGGTTTTGGAGATGTCGCATTTGCCGGGCAAGGCGCGGCTCTTTGATGAGGGTCGCAAGCGTCCCGCGAGCATCGTTGTAGTCGGGGCCCGTGAGATCGACGACGGCCTGACCCTCCATATTGGACTGCCCGGCGAGGATGAAAACCTGTGTCATGACAAATCCTCCACTGTTGTGATTATTGATATCTGGTCGGTGTTGTGCACTTACTTCGTCCTAAATTCGCGGCTCTCAACCACCGCGTGAATCAGCGAGCGCAGCGTCATCCCGTTCTTGCGGGCCTTTTCCACACTGCCATCCACAAGCTGTTTATCCGCCACACCCAGCTCTCGCCCAAGCGCATAGGTTGACATCGCGCGCGTCAGCGTCTGCAAAAACAAGCCATCGTTTTTCATGAGATAGTCCTGAAGACCATCCACACCGATGATCGATGCGCCATCGGGCATTTTGGCGCTTGCATCAATCAATGGGTCGTTCGCCTCAACCCGGCCTTGATAACCATGCCCCTCACGAAGCCGCCACTCCCCACACGCATTGTAGTTTTCAAGCGCAAACCCAAGTGGATCAATTTTGTCATGGCAGCGCGCGCACGCAGGGTTCTTCCGATGGATTTCCAAGCGCTGACGGACCGTTGCCTTATCAATACCCGGAACCTTGGTGGCGATTTCCCCGACATTCGCAACCGGCAAACCGGGGTCCTGCCCGAGCAGTGTACGGAGTATCCAGACACCGCGGGTGACCGGGGATGTCCGCGTGCCATTGGATGTAATCGTCTGGATGCTCGCCTGCGTCACGATGCCGCCGCGGTGGTTTTCGGGTCCAACCGCCACACGCCGGAAGGCATCTCCCTTGACACCGGGGATGTCGTAAAACCGTGCCATCCGCTCATTGATCACCACAAATTCGGACTTAATCAGGTTACGGACATCCAAGTTGTTGTTCAGAAGTTCAGCGAAGAACGCTTCGGACTCGCGGACCATCGATGTTTCCAAGTGCCGGTCATATTCCGGATAGAGATTGTGGGCGGGAGGGTTTGCGCCGACCTTGCGCAGTCCAAGCCACTGTCCGGTGAAGTTCTTGACAAACGCCGATGCCTTTGGGTCACGGAGCATCCGGTCGACCTGTGCCCCAGTTACACCAGGCTTCAGCAGCGAGCCATCCGCAGCCGCTTTGAATAATGCATCATCCGGCATGCTCGACCACAGAAAATACGAAAGGCGACTGGCGAGCTCATAGGCATTTAATGCCCTTGATGGTGCATTATCCGAAACCGGCTCCGTGAGGAAAAGAAAGTCTGGGCTTGCGAGAATCGCCGCAATCGGAACTTTAATGGCATCCACAAAGCTCTTCTTCGCCGGACGGCTCTTGGTAAACAATGTGAGTTTTTGCGTAACTTCCGATGGCGTTACAGGGCGCCGATAAGCCCTCGGCATAAACCGCTCGAGGATACGCTTTGCCGCGATGGTTTCATCTGCCGGCGCATCACCAACCCCACCCACCAACCCAGAATGGCTCTTAGGCGGCCACACTGAATACACCGGCCCTTCCAGCTCGACCCAATCAACCATTAGCTCTGGGCGCGCGAAGTTGTCCCGGCTTTGCAGCCAGTTGTTTTCGAGCACCGGTGGGATGTCATAGGCATAGTCGATATCAAAACCGGCCTGCTGCGTTGTCATCCGCGTTCGGATTTCATAGATGCCCGGAGCGCTCTCAGATGCGGGGATATCGAGCTCAGCGATGACATCTGGCTGGCTCCCGAGGTGACGCGTTACCTTTACCCGCGCAGGGCCGTAGGTGTACATCCGGTGGCTACGGAAATGCACCAGCTCCGTTTCGTACTGCTGGTCATGCCACATCTTGCCCTTTGGATTCTCACGGGTCTGCTCATCCCGCCGAGCTCCCAAAATACGGTCTGCGGATGCCAGAATTTCGGCGCGATTTGGCACACTGGATGCCCCGCGGAAACGCAAAATATACTCGCCTTCAACGGGCACGCGGAAGTCGCGGAAGTTGACGCCTCTATCCCAGCTTGCATGATGAACCCGGGTAAACCCGTTCTCGGTTGGGTTAGCGCCATCATTCAAAATGATATTGAACCCACCGTGCTTCACGCGGTACTGGTCCATCCCAAGCTTGTTTTCCTCAGGATCAAAGTGCCATTTGAACGCGGCAGGCTGGCTCCCTTCGACCAATGCCTTATCGACAATCTGCCGCGCGGCCGCGTAGTACAGCTCCATGTGCAGCGGCGAAATCGTCAGTGCCTCTCCAATATTGTCAAAACCACCCGCCGGAGGGTCATCCGGGAAGCTATCCGCCGGCTGAAAGTCAACACCCATCAAATCCCGAATCGTATTGTTGTACTCAGCACGGTTCATCCGGCGTAAAACCACGCGGTTCGAACGCTTCGCGGTCTCGGCGGCGGCAAGGTTGGTCTGCAGCCAATCAGCGAGCTGATTTGCCTGCGCAGAGGTAGGCTGGAGATCACCCGCCGGTGGCATTTGGTGTCCCCCGATAACATTGAGGACTTCCTTCCACTTTGCCGCAGTATCCGCATTGGAGAATGTCGTCGACAACGTATCCAACCGGAGGTTTCCAAAGGTGGCTGCCGCGCCATGACACTTAATGCAGTATTTGTCGAGCAGAGGTCGTATACGCGACTTGTAGACATTCCCCTGCGGCGCGACAGGCGGCTTTGCCTGCCCTCCCGGGAGCAACGACAAGGTGGCCGTTGCGGCGGACAGGAGGAGAGCCGCGGCGGTTAGCGTCACGGGCATCGCAAACGCTCTTCGCAAACGGAATGATTTATCGGTCGACATACATCAAACATTATGCACGGGTGGGCGATTTGCGAACAGGCTTTATTGCCTAATCAACGTCCGGGATGCCGCCGGCCAGCAGCTTATCGGCGGCTTGCCAGTCTGGCATGTACTGCGTCATCAGCGCATAGAACCGCTTGGTGTGGTTTCGTTCCAAGAGGTGTATCAGCTCGTGCACAACGACCATTTCAAGGCACTGTGCCGGAAAGAGCGCGAGCGCCAGGTTTATCCAAACCCGCTTGGCTTTGATGGCACATGTGCCCCAGCGCGTGGACATTTTCTTGATGCCAATCTCGTTCACATGTACCCCCATGATGGGTTCATAGTGGGCGATGAAAGCACCAACGGCTTCTTTTAGAATGTCACGCTTCCAGGAATCGAAGAGGGCATCGATTTCCACCTGGCCATCCGTGTCGCGGACCTTGAGAAGCAGCGTTCCGCCTCTTTGCTGCACCCCGCGGCGCACATAGCCACGGGCAATCCCAACGCGAATTTCGCTGCCCAGAATCATGTGGATGGAGCCATCCGTGACGTGGATGACGGGGACTTGTGGCGCTGACGCTGCACGACGAACAACTTCCGCCTTGGATGCATCCAGCCATTCAAGCCGTTCCAGCACAAATGCCTTGATAACTTTTTGCGTCGTGCCGTGGGGAACCGACATCGTGACATGGCCATCCGGCGGGTTGACCATAATCCGAATCGACTTCATCCGGCGGAAGGTGACCTTGATCGGATGCTCTTCTACAACAAGCTCCAAAATGACATTTGGCTTTGGAGCCCGCACATGACGCAGCGTAAACATCACCCGCCGTACACCACCGTCTGTCCCTTTCGAAGCGTCCAGTAGTGGAGATAGCCATCCCCGCCACCTGGCACACGCACCGCCGTCGGGAGGTTGATTGTGTCAACAGCGATTTTGGTTGGCATCATGGCCGTGAGGACAACCTTTGCAATCCGACCTTGCATCCAGACGACACTCATTTCCACCCCACCCCGTGCCCGCAAGCCCGTTACCGTTCCGTTCATCCAAGCATCCGGTGTCGCCGGGAGAATCCGCAAAATTGGCAGCCCGCTGGCTGTGACTTCATGGCTTTGCAATAGCATTTCGGCGATGCCGGCGCTGACGCCAAAGTTGCCATCGATTTGGAAGGGAGGATGTGCACAGAACAGGTTCGGGTAGACGCCGCCGCCATTGGTCATATTGTAGCTGGTGTCGAAGACGGGTTTCAGGAAGCGCTGGAGGAGCTTTAGAGAACGATTGCCATCCGCGAGGCGTGCCCAGAAAGCCACCTTCCAGGCGAGTGACCAGCCTGTTCCATCATCCCCCCGGCGGTCCAAAGTTGTCCGGGCGGCCTTTGCGAGCTCCGGCGTCCCTGCCGGCGTCAGCTGATCGCCGGGGAAGAGTCCATACAAATGCGACACGTGACGGTGACCTGGCTCAACCTCATCGTAGTCATCCTGCCACTCCTGCAGCTGGCCAAACTTACCCACTTTATGCGGCGGGAGCTTTGCAAGCTTTTCGGCGAGAATGGTTTGGAGGTCGGCATCCACTCCTAGAACCTTCGCGGCGCTGATGGTGTTGGTAAAGAGTTCGCGGACAATCTGAATATCCATCACGGGGCCGGCGCAGGTGTGTGCGACCTTGCCATCCTTGGTTCGGAAGGCATTCTCAGGCGAGTTGGAAGGCGCCGTTACGAGAAAGCCATCCGGGTTTTCGGCGAGGAAATCAACGTAAAACTCTGCCGCCCCGCGCATGGTTGGGTAGTACTTTGTAAGCTCTTTCTTATCGCGGCCGAATAGGAACCGCTGCCAGATGTGCTGACACATCCACGCGCCACCATTATTGGTCGAGCCCCAAACTGCACTCTCACCGGGAGCGGTAAAGCCCCAAATATTGGAAATGACGTGTGCCACCCAGCCACGCGCATCGTAGTAAGCCTTTGCAGTTGCCTGTCCCGGCTTGACCAGAGACTGCACGTAATCTAGCAGCGGCACGTGGCACGGGGCGAGGTTGGTGGACTCGGCAAGCCAATAGTTCATTTGGACATTGATATCGAGGTGGTAGTCGCCATTCCACGGCGTCGCGTATTCCTGAGCCCAGATTCCCTGGAGGTTGGCTGGGAGCCCGCCGGGCCGGCTGGAGCTGACGAGGAGGTGGCGCCCAAACTGAAAGAGGAGCGCCGAGAGAGCGGGGTCAAGCTTGGTCTGACCGGCGGCGATGCGATCCGGGAGCGCAAGGTCCGTGCGGCCTTGACCGAGGTCGAGCTTGACGCGGCCCATCAGGGATGTGTAGTCAGCCGTATGCCTTGTCTTCAGCGTTGCATAGCCCGACTTTGCAGCGCGGGAGAGAATCGCATCAAGGTCATCTACAGACTTCGTCTGAAAATCGGTACCTGCAGCAAGGAGAAAGAGTGTCTGGTCACCCGTGCGGATGGTGCGAAGTTGGGATGCAAAACGCATCCCGCCGCCGCCCGTACCATTTGGAAGCTGGCCATCGAGGCGGGTATCGCCATTTGGCAAAACGGTGATTTTGGCATTCTTGTCGCGTTTGATGGTCGCGGTTGCGGTGGTTCCTGAAACTAGGATAACCATGATGCTATCGACAAAGCTGACAAAATGTTCGCGCGTAAATGTCTTGCCGCTTTGTGTAAATGTGACGGCTACACTGCCATCTTCCATATTAAGTGTACGGCGATAGCCAGTCGTTGGCACAGCGACATCTCCATGTCCATTAATGACAAGGTCTGCGAGAATCTGGTAGCAGCCGTAGGGAATCTCAGCGCCATTCGCCTCCCCGCTGCCCTGCCCACGGCAGGTAAATGTTTGGTTTACGAGGCGCTCAGCTTCCGCGTTTTTTCCGGCAAAGAGCAACCGGCGGATTTCTGGGAGAGCCTTATGGGCATCCACACGGTCATTCTGAAACGGCGAACCAGACCACAGCGAGAGCTCATTAATGACGATGCGCTCGGTTCCGGGGATACCAAAGACCATCGCGCCGATACGGCCATTTCCAAGTGGCGAGCTCTGCAGAAAAGATGCTGCGGGTTGGGCAAACCAGTGTCCGGTGGCGATGTCGTTGACTTTGGGTTGTATGGGTGGCTGCTGCATGTCGTTCTCCAAAAAGCGCTGCACTGAGCTTCGTGGCGTATTATCCCACTGTATTGAAGGTAACTGAAAGGCTGGTGTACACGGATGTTGACGGTTGATGAGACAAATAACGCAGCGCTGTGTGAGGCACTTGTTGCGATCGATAACCGATTTACAGCCGTTCTAGCGACCTTCGGACCAGCACCACTGTCGACGCGTCCTCAAGGGTTTGCCACGCTTGTCCAGCTGATTCTAGAGCAGCAGGTTTCTGTCAGCAGCGGACGCGCAACGGTGGAGCGCCTTGAAACGTACGCAGGCGGGCTCCAGCCTGAGCTGCTTTTGAACATCGATGATGAAACGGCACGCGGGCTTGGCATCAGTCGTCAGAAGGCTGGTTACATCCGAGGCCTGGCGGCGGATGTGCTTTCTGAACGCCTAAATATAGATACACTGGCGGCGCTACCCGATGATGATGTTTGCGAGCATCTGACACGTGTCAAGGGTATCGGGGCCTGGACGGCGCGGACCTACTTATTGGTTGCATTGTCACGCGCGGATGCGTGGCCACACGGGGATGTTGCCCTGCACGCTGCGATGCAAGCAGTGCTCGACCTTCATACGCGTCCGACATCCGATGAAGCAACCGCGATTGCAGAGTTCTGGAAGCCCTACAGAGCGGTGGCGGCCCGGATGCTTTGGCATCACTACACAAGCAGCCGCAACCGGGGCTAGATTTTAGGACCTGGCAGGATCTGTAAGTGCAAAGCCATTCGTAGGCATTGCCAATCGAGGCGTCGGGCCGCCACCCGTGTCATCTTTGGAACCAAGGATCCCTCGAATCGTATACACCGTCATCGCAAGTAATCCCCCGATAAACCCGGTGATACGAGATAGACCCGTCGGGCGCAGACGAAAGATTGAGACAAAGGTTGGCCACAGCGCATGGGTGAAGATTTCATCCAGTAGGACGAGGACAGCTCCCGGATGGCCTTTGAATATCACTTGCAGGCAGCTGGCAGCGATGCCGTAGAAGGAGTTGAAGGCTAACATCCTGCCCTCGGCAAATGTCCGGAACCCGTAGTGGATGACGGTACTGTTCGGGGTTTCCATGATGTGAAACCCTTTTGAGATGCAGCGGAGTGACAGCTCGCCATCCGAGCAGCTGCGGAAACGTGATCCCGGTCCAAAGGCTCCGTTGAAGCCACCGACTGCAAGAATATAACTCTTTCGGTAAGCACAGTTTGCGCCGATACCGCGGGCTCTACACTTCTGCAGCCAGTTTGTGACGACGAGTTCCCGTGGAACGATGTACTCCGGGATAAAGCCACCCGGGCAAATAAATGCAGGTGCGACGCTGCCATAGACGACAACTACGTCATCATGGGTCATCATCGCGTCGAGGAGAGCTTCTGACCAGCCGGGCGTGACCGCACAGTCATCATCCAGCATCACCACAAATTCGGTCTTGATATAACGCATCGCAAGGTTGGCCGCGGCGCACTTACCTTTTGTCTTTGTACGAATATACGTGAGATGAATTGTTGATAGATAGCTGTTGATCACATCTTGAGTGGCATCCGTTTCAGATTGATCTACCACGATGACGCGCGTTTCTCCGATGCCTGAATCGACCAATGAATTCAATGCAACACGGATTTCATTACTGCGATTAGCCGTGCAGATTAGGACGGTGTAGCTCTGGACTTCAGCGTGATAGGTTGCCACAAGATGTTCAGTGTTCACGTTTGTTGCCGTTTGCAACATACATGCCGTTATTAACAATTCATTACGCGTGTTTGACATTCGCATGACTAAACTTACTGAATGCTTTATTCGTAACACCGGGACGACGCCTTCCTAAACAGATAGACTGCTAGGCGCAATGCGGTATCGCACCTTCACTTTCACTGTTCCATTGACCATGGCGGCGTCCATCCTATCCGGGGCATCCATCGCCGATGTCCGCTGGCAGGCTCCCCTTCTCCCAGGACTTGCATCATCGCTTCCTGCAGGCAACAAGTCGATCGAAATCCGCCGACCTGCCATCAGCCGTGGCCGCCTCTTGGATGCCATCTTCCTCCACCCGACGCTTAGTGGTTCTCCAACACGCGCCGCAACACAGCTCCAGCTTCCCAAAATAGCCGCAGGCGAGCGGATTCTACTGCGCTTCCAAACGGGCATCTCTGATGGAATCCCACGTGGGGTGACCACACCCCCGGATGGCATTCTCTTCAGCTGCCGGGTGGAAGGCGAGTTCAAGCTACAGCGCTTGCAACAAACCATTGGCTGGCAACCGGCAACGGTTGATATCACCGAGTTCAGCGGGCGTAACGTGACGATCGAGTTCCGGACGGATGCAAACGGTACGGATGCCTACGACTGGGCACTGATCGGTGAGCCGGTGGTCGAAGTGGTACAGCCGGATGCTGCGCTTCTCCGCACCGGAATCGCGTGGTTTACAGTGGACAAGACACAGCTGGTTCAGCTCCAAGGGAGTGGCCGCACGCCGATATCTGAACCGTTTACTGCCCATAAAGGCGTCAATGCGATCAGGTTCACACAAGGCTCCCCCGGCCCCGTTTACATATCGGCATTCGATGGCGCAGGTAAACCTCTGCCAGATCCACCGCGGGCCGCAAATGTTGCCGCGTATCCATCCGATGTCCACATCACATCAATCCTTCCGACCAGCGTGCTCCCGACTGCCGGGCGCGCAACCGCCATCCGACTTCGCTTCATCAACCGTGAAAAGGGGGATGCTGAATCTTTCGTCATCCGCCTGAAAACCAGCAGTACAGCAAGCCTGCCCGAAAGCATTCGCATCCCGGCTATAGATGCTGGACAAACAGGCGCAGTGGATATCCGCTGGATTCCAAGCGTGAAGGATGTCCGCAAACCCATCCGCTTTGTTGCAACCCAGTCAGGGGATGAACAGCAAGCCACATCCATTCGCGTCCTGCCAAAGGCAGAAGCCTCCGATTTCAAAACCTTAGTCAGCGGCACCACGCGCCTCCGCATCAGCAAGCGTGGGTTTGCTTTTGTCGATGCATCCATTAACGGAATTTGGCGCCCAGCCGGGGTCCTAACGCCCCTTAGTCGCGGAGTTAGTATCAGTTTAAGCCCCATCAAAGGCGCAATCCGCGTAACAAAAACCCTGGCAACCGCCCGCTTCCCGGCACTCTATGCTGGCGATACGCTCCAACCCGGCGGTGGTGGCGCATCTAAAATCGAAGCCCTCCTCCCCGGACTCGAATACCTCACCGGTAGCGAAATGTCCGGCAGCACGCGCGGTTTTGTCGCATCCCTTGCAGACCGCAGCCACCCGGATTACATGCAGCTGACCATCCCGATGGCGACCATCACTTTCGGTCCAAACGCCATCCGCCCCGACCGGCAACAACCGCCGATCGGATCTCCCGACAGCCTGCTTGGGGGAGGCGGGCCCAAAGCATCCGATGATGACTACACGGTCTCGCTTTGCTGGAAGAACCCTCGAACAGCGTTGGTGAATTTCCAGTCGCCTACGGAAAGTGGTGCCGAAAACCACCTCCTCAGTGCATCCGCTATAAATGTCGGGGATTGGGTGGATGTCACTTGCATCAAGGGACGCAGCTCCGCCGCAAGCGTTTCTTGGTACCGGAATTATGGTCCGCGGAATGCCCCTCCGAGCACATTTACGCTGGCTGGCCGACACACCCTTGCACGTAAAGGGATGCAGATTTCCTTCGATGCCGCAGCAAGCAAGCTACGTTTCACGGCTGATGGGTCTCCCGAAGCGATACCAACATCGGTTGCGCTCCTCAAATGGGATGCCCTTTGGAATGGCAATAAACAAAGCAGCGATACTGCAGAAAAGGCATTAGTAAAGCTCACACCAGATACTCAGGCACTCCGTGGCCCAAGCCATATCGGGCGCTGGGAGCTACCATTTATCACTGGAGAGCTGGCCAGCGCATTGCCCGCGATTGATTTGGAGATGTCTGCGCTGCGGCGGCGTCAGGAACCGGATGGTGGATTTCGTCTCCAGCAACAGGATGGTCCTCAGGATGCGCTTGGCCTCCGCGGGGATGAAACATCTGGGACGTTTAGCCACTCCACGTGGATGCTACTCCGTCACGCACGGGTTACGGGTGATGTTCGTAGCCGGGATGCTGGACTTGCAGCGCTGGATCGCATCCAGAATTATCAGCTTCCCCGCGGAGCAAGTCTTTGGGAAGTTCCGATTTACGAGCCAGATATGCTGGCCGCCGCCTGGAATGTCGCAGCAAGCGTGGAAGCGTTCCGTGCGACCAATGATATTAAGTGGCTAGAGTTTGGACAATACTGGGCAGCGACAGCGCTCCCGTTCATCTACAGCACACCTGACAGCAACCGGCCGGCACGCCTTGGAAGCTGCATTCCAACCTTTGGAACGACGTTTTTCCAGCATTCGTGGATTGGCCGGCCCGTGCCTTGGCAAGGGCTTGTCCTCGCCTGGCATTTCGAGGATTTGGCCGAGCAGCTGCGTATCGCGAAGCGGATGACGTTGGCAAGTGATTCCTTGAAGCCTCAGGAACTGGATGCGCTTGCAAAGCTGCTGATCGTTGCCGCGGAGCGAACGTGGATCACATCCGGGCCGAATGCCGGTTTGTACCCGGACAGCATCGAGAATCTGATAACTCCAAAACCAGCATTTATCATCCCCGAAAACCTCTGGCTCCATGCCTTCCGGGCGCAGGGGCGGGAACTCACTATCCAGACGCAGCGCCAGCGCGGCGTAAACATCTCGAGCATCGCGGAAATCGTGTTCCTCAATGTCTCTGAAGACAGCCTCATCACACGTCTTAGTTACAAAGCAGGCGAATCCTGTGGGGTGCTGCTTGGCGGAATCCCACGAAAACCTTCGGGAATGACACTTGATGGCAAGGCACTCTCGGAAGACCAATGGAGCTACGATGCCGAAAAGGACCGTGTGGTGCTCAAGGTGACTTTTGGACAGACGCTTTGTGAAATACGGATGCAATATTGAATCGTTTGTGCATGTCTAATGTCATTCCAGATTGGATATCCTGTTAGCTCAGCGCTTGATGAGGTACTCAACAGCATCCGCGGTTTTGCGTCCTAGTTGACGGCTGGTCGTCCATTTACCGCCATAAATGGTCACGACCCCACCGGACATCCCGATGACTGCTTCGCGGCTCGCGCCACTCGTCCCACCATCCTGTTTTACGATTGGCCGTAGTCCAGAATATTCACTCAGGATGTCTGCCGGGCCCAGCGTATCTTTAAACCATTTGTTGTAGGCATCAATGAGCTCAGTACGTTCTGCTGCGCTGATTTCTGCACTATTGGGAGATTCCTGAAGCGCTTCGGTGGTGCCAAAGATTGCCTCTCCATGTGCCCATGGGAGGAGGAAGAGAATACGGCCATTAATGTGCGGGAGGACGACGGCCTGCTCGATACTACGCTTTAAGACAAGGTGTGAGCCGCGCACAAGCATCAACCCGATGTTGTTTTTTGACTTGATCTTGCTTGCGGTTATCAGATCCGCTGCCCATGGACCCGCTGCGTTGACAACAGCATCGTAGGGGCGGTCTTGACCGGTTTGCAGGGTGATGCCATTTGAGTGAATCGATACCACAGGCGTGTTCGTAAAGAACTTTATTCCGCGATTTTGGAGCTGGTTAGCGGCCCAAATGCCGAGGCCACGGTCATCCATGATGGCATCCGTGTACCCCCAGGCCCCGATGAGATTGCTTGAATCGAGCTCCGGGAAGCGCTCGCGCAGCGTTTTGAGAGGAACCCAGCGGCTGTGCGCAAACCCGGAGCCAAGAGCGAGGATGGAATACAGCATCACCCCCGCGCCAAAAATGAACAGCTCCTGTAGATTGCCTCTACGGACAGGGATGTGCGCCAGAAACTCGCGGACCATCCCGGTGTTCTGATCCCGCCACCATTTGCGCTCAAGCAACGCTTCGCGGACCATGTGGAAACGTAGCTTTGCAAGATAGCGCAGGCCACCGTGAAGCATCCGGCTACTCGCAGCGCTTGTCTCGCGCATTAGGTCGCCACGCTCATAGACATCTACAGAATAACCACGGTCACAGAGAGCCCAAGCGGTCATTATGCCATTGATGCCGCCACCGACGATGGCGATACGTTCGGTCTTGAGGCTAGTCGTTGGCATACACCATCACACTACCCGATGCAGCATTGTTGGATGACGCCAAGATTGTGCGCTGGGCCAAGCAGGTCCCAGCGATTGCCATAGAGATCCTGAAAGACGATGACTTTACCATACGGCTCCGTGCGTTGTTCGCCCTCAAACAAAACCCCATTGCGCTGCATGTGCGAGAACATTTCACTGAAATCAGTCACGGTCAGAAAGAAGCCAACCCGGCCACCGGTTTGATTCCCAATCGCTGCGATTTGCTCAGTGCCCACTGCCTTTGCGAGGAGCAATGCAGCGCCAGATCCGGGATAGGCCACGCGTACCCACCGCTTACAGCCGCCTAGATCAGTGTCTTCGATGATTACAAAACGCAGACAGCGTGTAAACCACTCGATGGCATCATCGTAGTCGCGTACCACCAGCGTCACAAGTGCGAGTCCGGTTGGCGATATACCTTTAGCGGCGGCGGAATCCAACATCAGGCGATGATGTCCATAATCGGTATCCCGTGGTCAAGCGCCAGACGTTTCCGCCCGGGAATCTCGAGCTGATGTGAATCCAGACCCAGCTGGTGCATCACGGTTGCGTGGATATCGGTGATGTAGTGCGGGTTCTCGATCGCGTGAAAGCCAAGCGCATCCGTGGCGCCGTGCTGAACACCGCCCTTAATGCCACCGCCGGCGAGCCAAGCGCAAAAGCCTTCAGGATGGTGATCACGGCCACTGTCCTGCGCGCCCGGTGAGCGGCCAAACTCGGTTCCAAATACGACCATGGTGTCATCCAGCATCCCGCGGCGCTTCAGATCTTTGAGCAGCCCTGCAATCGGTTTGTCGACCTGTGCTGCGAGGTCAGTGTGGTTTTGCTTGATAGCACTGTGTGCATCCCATGCACCACCCCCACCACCGCCATGGAAAATTTGAATGAAGCGCACGCCACGTTCCGCCATCCGGCGTGCAGCAAGACACATCTGCCCAAACTCGCGGGTGTGGTTTTGGTCCATACCGTACAGCGCCTTCGTCTCAGCGGACTCTTTCTCAAAACCAAGCGTTTCAGGGATGGAAGTTTGCATCTGGAATGCCAGTTCATAGGCCTTGATACGTGCGCGAAGGTCTTTATCGCCGGGGTAGTCAATCCCGCTGATACGGTTGAGACGTCCAAGCAGACTGAAGTTTTCCTTTTGTTCCTCAGCGGTCATCGAGTCCGCGGGAGCGAGATACGGCAATGGCTTTTTGGGATCGGTAGATAGGCGGACACCTGCGTATTCAGGTCCAAGGTAGCTCGCGCCATGTGTCCAAGCACCGCCGCAGCAGTCACCTGTCGGTGTTCCGAGGACAACAAACTCCGGCAGGTTTTCATTCAGCGTCCCAAGGCCGTAGGAAGCCCAGCTCCCAATGGTTGGATGGGCGCCTTCGCGTACGTGCCGCCCTGTCTGAAATGTCAGCTGCGCACCATGGTCGTTGTCGACGGTCCAAAGGCTGCGGACAACAGCAAGGTCATCCGCGCAGGTGCCGATTTCCTTAAACCAGTCGCCAACTTCGAGGCCACATTTCCCATAGCGTTGATAGCCCGTTTGCAGCGGCATGATGACTTTGCGGTTCCCATGGTTTGGATTCCCAGACTGTATTTTGGCTCCAACTTTCTTGGGGTCTAGAACATCTGCGTAAGGAGTTTCACCGATGGACTTGCCTGCGTATTTGTTGAGCTCAGGTTTGACATCAAAGCTTTCGAGATGCGAGACGCCGCCACAGAGAAATATCCAAATGACCGTCTTGGCTTTGGGCTTGACACTTGAGCGACCGCGGTCAATTTTGGTCTGCCACCCAGTGGGCGGTGCACCAAGACTGCTCTTCGCCAGCATCGCGCTAAGCGCAAGGCCTGTAAATCCCATCCCAGTGTCGGTCAGGAAGGACCGCCTTGAAACACCCTGACAGGCGCTGGTTTGATGTGTGGATTTCGGTAGCATCATTGATTTCTTCCTGCCAAGTTAGCGAATCGTTACAAATTCGTGGTGATTGATGAGGACTGCGACGAGGTTTTCAAGGCGTCGCAAAAGCGTCAGTGATGCACCCGGTATAGCTCCAGCCACTGGTTGCTCCGATGCCATAAAGCGCACACATTCCACCATTTCGTTTGTGGTTGGTTCACGGGTGAGTGTTGCGACAAAGGCATCCCGGATAGCCGTAAAGACGTGCGTTTTCTCGGGCAGTTTTGCATAAATGCCTTCCGCAAGTGTTCGTGCTTCGCGCAGAGCCAGCTTTGAGTTTGCCATCGCAAGGGCTTGCTGTGGGAGAATACTCTGTTTGCGCTCATAGCACTCGGTCACCGATGGACCATCAAAGACCTTAATGAATTCGGCTTCCTTTTCCGGTGCACTGCGGAGGTAAATGCTACGTCGCTTTGTCTCGAGCGCAAGATTTTGGTCAATTTCAGCCCCGCCCTGTGTCCTGTCCAGCTGGCCACTCACTGCCAAAATGGCATCCCGGATACCTTCCGCTTCGAGCCGGCGCGGTGCAAAACGCCAGTAACTGATGTTGTCTGGATCGCGCTGCAGCATTTTCGCCGATGGGCGTGAGTCCCGCTGATAGGCCGCGGACAGCATGATTTCCCGGTGCAACCGCTTCATGTCCCAGCCGCTGTCCATAAAGCTACGAGCCAGGTAATCAAGAAGGCGTCCATGCTCCACCGCTTGGCTGTTGTGACCAAAGTCAGCCACACTTGGGGCGAGAGCCGTTCCAAAATGTCGCATCCAGACATGATTGACAATGACGCGCGCCGTGAGGGGGTTACGTTTATCCGTCAGCCATGCTGCAAATGCGGTGCGCTTTCCCGTGGACTCTTTGGGTAATGTCTGAAGTCGCTTTGTATAGGCTGTGTCTGGGTCGGTTGTGGACTTCACCTCTGCCGCCGCAGTATCCTTTTCAAGCTGTGTCACCGTGGCCAGTGCCGCTGGCTTGTCTTTATCAGCCGCATCGGCGAGGCGTTTTCGTGCATCAAGCAAAGCAATCCGCGCATCTGTGAAGCGCTTGTACCGCTCGAGGCGAACGACTCCCTTTGCCGCTGTAATCCATGTTGGGCTGGTTTTGTCCCCGGTAAGTTCAATCGTCTCGACAGCCCGTTGGGCATCAAAAATTTGGAGATCGACCTGTGCCTCAACAAAGACCAGCTGCGCGCGCGGGTCATTTTTATCGGCGAGCTGTGCGGCGGTGAGCTTCTTTTGGAGACCTGCCCGGGTTTCATCGATGACAAATGCTGCCAGTTCCGGGTGCACAGCAACCACAGGTAGAGTGACGGGTTTGACACCGATTTCGCCGCCCAGGAACGCGGGAAGACCGGGCGCAAACGCGCGGGATTTGTCGGGATTACGGTCATCCCCACGCGGGAACAAGTAGGTCGCCGCTGTCATATCGGCATCATAGGCGCGGACAAGAGCTGTTTTTGCGGTGTCAGGCTCGCCCGGGATCCGCTCCGTTCGGACGTTGTAGTTCTCAAAAATGGCGCGGAAGCGGTAGTAATCCGTCTGTTGGATAGGGTCGTACATATGCGAATGGCATTTTGCGCAGTGCATCGTGATGCCTAAAAACGCCTTGGATGTATGGTTGACGGTGTCTTCCATCCAGGCCTCGCGGCTGAGGAGTTTGTAGTTGCGGACAAGAAACCCGGTTGCGCGGAGGGCATTCTGGTCAGTTGGAGCGACTTCATCCGCGGCCAGCATAAGAGTGACCATCCGGTCGTATGGCATATTGCCATTCAGCGACTCGACAATCCAGTCACGCCAGCGCCAGATATGGGGTTGCGAGTCGCGGACCTGTCCACCATCATTCCAGCCAGCCCAGTCGGAGTAGCGCCAGATGTCCATCAAGTGACGTCCCCACCGCTCACCGTATGCCGGGCTTGTGAGGAGGCGGTCGATGAGGCGTTTATAGGCATCCGGGCGGGTATCGGCAAGAAATGCCGAGCGTTCGGAGGGGGTTGGCGGGAGCCCCGTGATGTCCATCGTTGCGCGGCGAAGGAGCATTCCCTTGGGTGCGGCGGAGTTTGCCGTGATGTCGCGTTCGGTTTGGTAGCGGGTTAGGAGGGAGTCGATGGATGTCTTGGATGGTGGTCGAGCCGGGACAGCTTTGAATGGCCGGAAGGCATAGTCGCTGGTCCGGAATGCGAGTGCGAGCTGCTTAAGGTTGGCATCGGTGCGCTGCGCTGGGGTTGGCTGCTCGGATGCATTTACGGGGCTCGTTCCAGCGAGGAGCTCGAGCTCATTGGATGTGCCATCGTGGTCGGTGTCTTCGGTAGCGATTTTCGCGAGCCGGGTTTCGATGTCACTGGAGCCGAGCGCAGCGAGGCGGGCTCCGAAGGCATTGTGTGGGATGTCGGCAAGGCGCGTCGGCATATTGATGCCGGGGTCAGATGTGTGGCAGGTGATGCAGGATGCGCTTGCTTTTGGCAGGAGGCGTCCGTAGCGGTCGATGAGCGCTGCTTTATGGGCTGGGGATGCCAGCGTGGATGTCAAAGGCCATAGCGAAAGGATGGCGGCGAGAACAGTTCGTGTGAGTTTGGCTGGAACCGGCATCATTGCACTCCAACAACGTTTTGCAGATTGTACCGGAGGCATGTCTTGGGGTTGGGTTTTATAGTTAGATTGGGACTGGCGTCGCATGGAAACCTGGATTCTCTTCTCAATCGGCTTGTCGCTTGCTTAGGATGCAAACTGCCTAGAAGATAAACAAAAAACTCCCGGTTGCCTACCGCATCGTTGCATGGAAACCTCATGCACGGTAGCACCGGAAGTCAATCCCTAACCGTTAGAGCTAATAATCTATCGGTGTTACATCAGGCGTCTGGAACAGCACAGAAATGACACCCGTCATCATCGCTTCCAGATCCTTTAGTAGGTTCAGCATATTCACTTTCTCCTTTCCATTTAATTGCCAGCAATGGCAGATGGAATTCGACAGTGAATTAGCTCCCGCCTATTGGTACCACAGGATGCATGCCTAGGTTCCCGTTGTGGCTAAGGCGATGGCTGATAATGCAATTACTGTAAGCCTGCACGCTGTAGCACAAAATGACACGCCCTATTTCACAGGCTTTATTGATTTACTGTGCAACTACCTATCGGTATGGCATGGAGGTTGCTCGTTAGAAAGACATCCACGGGTTCGGTCAAATATTCCGGCAGACCGGGCTCGTGGCTCCCGGTCATCATTGGATGCCGTACAAGTTGCCAAGGCACAAACAAGGCAGATTTCTACAGCGCCTATGTGCCAAGCGCAGGCTCGCCTCTAACCTTTAGAGAAAGAGAATATACTCTCCCATCCCTCTTAAGCATCCGTGCCAAGTATCACCAGACTTTGAGACAAACACATCCTCCGCGGTATTCTAAACACAGGAGGCATCACCCTGATGGTTATCGTCACCGGCGGAGCAGGCCCCTCTGACCTCTGAAGAAAGAGAACAAACTCTCCCGCTCCTTCCTCCAAATCTAGACGTCAACGCAGTCATCCCTGTGAGACAAACACATCCTCCGCGGTATTCTAAACACAGGAGGCATCACCCTGATGTATATCGTCACCGGCGGAGCAGGCTTCATCGGAAGCGCAATGGTATGGCAGCTTAACCAACTTGGAATCACCGACATCCTGGTCGTTGACCACCTCGCCACATCCGAAAAGTGGAAAAACCTCGTTCCGCTCAAGTACCGCGAATACATCGACCGGGATGAATTTGCCAACAAAGTCCGGAACCGCTGCATCGGACACATCGATGCCATCATCCACCTCGGGGCGTGTTCCACAACAACGGAGCGCGATGCCGATTACCTGATGGACAACAACGCCAAATGGACCGTCGAGTTCGCCACATGGGCCGTCGAGCGTGAAATCCGCTTTATTTACGCCAGCAGTGCAGCGACCTATGGGGATGGCTCCAACGGCTTTGATGACACATCCGACCCATACAGCCTCCGGCCACTCAATATGTATGGCTATTCAAAGCACCTCTCCGATGTCCGCCTTCACGAAGCTGGCCTCCTCGAGCACGTTGCAGGCATCAAGTTCTTCAATGTCTACGGCCCAAATGAGTACCACAAAGGCAATATGGCAAGCGTTGTGCTGCACTCCCACCGGCGAATCCGTGATGAAGGTGCCATCTCGCTCTTCAAATCCTACAAACCTGAATACGCGGATGGCGCACAGGTGCGTGATTTCATCTACGTCAAAGATGTCGTGGATGCACTCGCATGGCTGATTCAAACGCCGAACGCAAATGGCATCTTCAACCTGGGTACTGGACAGGCGCGCAGCTGGAATGACCTCGCAAATGCGATTTACGCCGGCATCGGACAGGAACCGGTCATCAAGTACATCGAAATGCCCGATGCCCTTCAAGGCAAATACCAATACTTCACCGAAGCCAAAATGACGAAGCTGCGGGCGGCTGGGTACACGCGCCCCTTCACCAGCCTCGAAGATGCCGTCAAGGATTACGTCATTAACCACCTCGACAAGGAGCTTGCCCCACTGGGCTGGTGATGCCAAAATTTCTGCCAGAACCAACCGAGGAAGGTATCGTCGCAGTTGGCGGCCCAATCACCGCCGAAATGCTGCAGCTGAGCTACGCCAATGGAATATTTCCTTGGCCACATGAAGGCTACCCATTGCTTTGGTTCGCGCCAGATCCTCGCGCCATACTGGACTTTGCGGACCTCCATGTTGGAGACCGCCTCGGCCGCCGACGGCGTAATAGCAAGTACACATTCACCATCAACAAATGCTTCCGCACCGTCATGGAGGCTTGCGCGACCGTACCGCGAGCAGACCAAGACGGCACCTGGATCACTCCTCAAATGCTCAAGGCGTATACCGATTTGCACGCTCTGGGGGATGCTCATTCGATCGAAGTCTGGGAAGACGAAACGCTGGTAGCCGGACTTTACGGTGTCTACGTGGCGGGTGTGTTTTCCGGCGAGTCGATGTTTACGCGTGTCACGGATGGCTCAAAGCTCGCAGTTCTTTTCCTGATCGATCACTTGCGATCGCTAGGTATCACCTGGCTTGACATCGAGCAGCTAACACCACATTTTGAGGCGCTAGGCGCGGTCGAAATCTCGCGCGTAGATTTTATGGCGCGTCTCCGGGATGCTGCAGCAAAGCCGCATATCCCGTTTGTCTAGCGCTTGGCAGTGATCGCGCATCCGAATGCCGGTTCTGCAGCGGGGGGCTGTTTGCCCGCAAGCACCGCATCAATGGCTTTGTTCAAAACAGCATTCTTAACCAGCTCCTGCTCACGGCGGTCATCGAGTCTGCCCGCGTAGCGCAATACGCCTTGCTGGTCCATCAGAAATGCCTCCGGCGTAACGGCAGCCTTCAAATGCTTCATCCCAACCTGGTCAGCATCGTGCAGAACAGGCCCGACCAAGCCTGACTGCTTGGCATGGGTGATCACGTTGTCGATGGTCTCATCCGCGTTGGCGTAAATGACCACTGTTCGAAGCCCACGCTTTTTCGCACTGAGTGTCAGCAGGCGGACGCGCTCGTTATAGGCATTTGAACAGGGACAGAGTGTGCTCATGAAGATGGCCAGCGTGGCCTTCTGACTGCGGTCTCCGTAAAGGGGTGTCATTTTGCCAGTCAATGCATCGGTAATGGAAATAGGCTCAACGGGTTTCCCAATGCCTTTGGATCTGGCGGCGGCAACTTCATCGTTACAGGTACGTGCGAATGCGAGGAGCTGCGGTCCATGATGGCGGATATCGACATCCCGGATATGAAACTTCACCATCCCCTTCGCATCAACAACAATGGTCTCGATACGTCCTTTTTCGGCCCCAAAGGTGTGTGCAACGCTTCCTCGGAGGTCGATGAGGACGGGGAAGTTCAGCTTGCCGGATGTATGAAACGCTTTGGCTGTAGCGACATCGGTGTTGGCGAGGAGAAAGACCTTGCCACCTGCCGACTCGAGGAAGCCCATTTGCTCTTTCAGTGATTCACAAACCCTGACGGCGTCATCGTTGAGCTGTGGGACTGTGACGAGGAAGACTGGTCGCCCGATGTAATCCTTGAGGCGAATCGTCCGGCCATCGTAGGCAGTGAATTCGAGGTCAGGTGCAGCCTTACCAATGGGAATGCCAGGCGGTGGCGCAGTGAGTCGGGCGTTGATGAGTAAGAGGGTTCCCCCCATCGCCATCGCAACGAACCATAGTGCAATTAATAAATTCCGTACCAGTTTATTCATTCAAAGCCTACCGAACGTAAGCCTACCCGGGGTTGACAGTGTCCGACATCCCTCTGGTGGCTGATACCACTGCCACAACACAACGCTACCTCGCGAAGCCTTGCTCTGGATGCGTTTGAATAGCTCCTAGAACAAGGCTTGCGATAACGACTAGGCGTCGAGGAGACTTAGCATAAAGTGAGCAGTATGCTTTGCCCCAAGCAGCAAGTCGCTGATACGAAGGTTTTCGTTTGGTGCATGCGCACGTCCACCAGGATAGCCGACGCCGCACGTGACGACAGGCTGACCCAGTGTTTTGATAAATGGATAAATCGGTCCAGAGCCGCCGACAAGTGGGACCACGACTGGCTCACAACCATAAACAGTACGGGCGGTATCGATACATTTCTTAACCATCGGATGTCGTGGATCAACACGCCCGGGGCGCTGGCCGCCTAGGTAATGCACCTGAACATCAGCAAAACCATGATCAATAAGGTGTTTTTGCAAAGCTGCAATCACGGTTTCTGGGTCCATATCAGGAACGAGACGAAAGTCCATTTTCGCCATTGCATTGGCTGGGAGGACGGTCTTTGCGCCTTCACCTTGCCATCCGCTTCCAATTCCACAAACTGTAGCGGTCGGTTCAAACACCTGCTGGATCTTCGCATCCACGCCACGGACATCCCCAAGGAAATTCGGCATGTTGTACTCAGCGAGCAGTGAGTCCTCGATATTTGGAAGTTTTTCCATCAACTCACGGTCGTAGTCATCCGGGGGGATAACGGGGGCGTAGTGGCCATCAATGAGGATGCGGCCATCTGGTCCCTTGATACTGTTGATTGCCCAGATAAGCCGCCATGCAGCGTTTTCAAACAGCGAGCCGATGAAGCCTGAGTGGCCATCGTAGGCAATCGTCTGGACATGCAGCTCAATATAGGCGATACCTCTGAGGCCGCAAATAATCTCAGGCGTTCCATAATGATCAACTCCGCCGAACTCCCAAACGGTCACATCGGCATTTAGGAGGTCACGATTCTCATCAATCCACTGCGCGAGATGGAGGCTGGTTACTTCCTCTTCACCCTCAACGATGAACTTAACATTTACGGGAAGAGTCCCGTTGTTGGCTGCGAGAAGGGCATCGATTGCCATCAAACGGGCGCTGATATGCCCTTTGTCATCGGTCGTGCCGCGTCCGTAACAAATGTCACCATCGATACGGAGTGTCCACGGATCACTGTCCCACAGCTCAAGTGGCTCCGCAGGCTGCACATCGTAGTGGTTGTAGAAGAGCACGGTGGGCTTATCGGGACCCGCTGAGAGGTTTTGTGCAAACACAACGGGAGGTGCACCGAATGTCGCTATGAGCTCCGCTTCAAAGCCGCGCTTTTTGAGGAACTCTGCAACTTTCGCCGCACCTTCCTGCATAGGGGAATCACTCTTCGCGGCCACGCTTGGAATAGCAATCATTTCTGCAAGCTCGGCTAAAGCCGTAGGAAGTGCAGCATCAACCGCTGCGTTGACAATATTTAAATCATGGGACATGGCGTAAGTATAACCGTTTCGTCGTCATCGATGGGTACCTGTGATCTGCCGTGCCCGCAAGCTGTGGCAGGTCTACACATAACTAAACGTATAAATCGCTGCGATTACTACACACAATCTCAAAAATACTTGGTAGTACGTAATCCCTGAATTTCAGGCAACTTGCATAGCAGGACCGAAGGTCTCATTTCGTCGAATTTGGCAACCATTACAAACTCAACGCATTCAGAATACTGAAAATCCCAGACATTCAGCATACTTATCGTACAAATTGTGGCCATCATTACAAACTTTTTGAAAAATGCCGATTATCAATTTTAACAATTGTGTGATGTTTTGTGATTGTGCAGAATGGCGGCATGTCTATCGAGCACCCGATCCCAGCCAGTTTTAGCTCTGGTCCCAGATCTATATGCACATCGGAATCCACCCCCCCTGTCTTAGCGCAGCAGTTTGGAATTGCGTACCGTGATGGCGATATGCAGCTTGCAGAAAAGCTCCATCGCGAGCTGTTCAAGCAGCACTTTTACAAGGTCCAGCTTTTTTGTGAGCGGCGGATTATGCGGATGCAGACGGCTCTTGCGATATTCGAAGCAGAGGACATCGCGATCGAAGCTTGGGAAGCAGTCATCCACCTGATCCAGCGACGGCAACTTGAGGTTCATTCGGACATCCACTTCATCAGACTATTGTTCAAGACCGCAAAGCATCGCTTTCTCGACAGGCTGCGTCGCAACGTACATCGAGTATCAACCGTGGCACTCGAACGTCCATCATCAGATGGAACCTATATTGTCGAGCAGGATGCTCAGCTTGGAAATGCAACATCGGATCGGCCAGCATGGTTGAGTGACAATCCGACACTCCACCTTTTACAGTGCCTGTTTGCTAGTGATATCAGCTTCTTAAATACCTGTGCGGTCCGTCCAAGGCGCCGAACCAAGGTCTATCAGGCAGCGATTTTGTACTTGTTAATCACGGAAACGATGGTCATCGAAACGGATATCCCACCGTATGTGCCGTATATGCTCGCAGCCTGCGGGCTGCAGCAAAGCCACTGGGATGCGTTTCTTGCGGCGATGGGCCGCTGTGAATATCCTGATCCAGACGCGATTCTCACAGCAGTCAACATTGTCTTCGACACCAACATCAACACCCGAAAGTCCATTTCGGTATTGAAATATGAATTCACGCAGCTGATTCCACATCCCGGTAGACGGCTCGTGCCAGCATCGTCAGCTGCCACACGACAACAACATGGGCCACCTCGCCCGCGCCGCACACGCAATGCGACCGAGCAACTGCAACCCGTTACCCCGGCTCGCGAGCCAGAAAGTCCAGCGCAAGCGTCTCTGCGCGCAGCATATCGCCAGGCGCGAGGTCGCCATCCACAACCAACCCTTCGAGGTAACGCTTGACCGCACCAAGCCACGGACCCGCCGGCCGCCCCCCGGCGAGACGCATCAACGCCACACCGTCCAGTGGCGAGACCGCCGTCGCGACATCTGTGCCCGAACACGCATCCGCAAGCCGAACCTTCAAACCATCCACATCAATCCGAACCGCCGTCCCACTGCCAATCGCATCCGCCAGCGTCAACACAAACAAGTCATCCTGATACGACCCAACCGCACGCACCAGCCGCCTTAGCGCCGTACGCGACCAGTCATCCGTAATCTGCCCATAACGCATATGAAGATTAACCAGCGCACACACATCTCGGATCGTGTCATTGTCAAACTTCAACCTGCCCAAAATACCGTGCGCGACATCCGCACCAACATCCTCGTGGCCGTAAAAGTGCACTGAGCCATCCGCCCCAACACTCCGCGTCTGTGGCTTCGCAATATCGTGCAGCAGCGCCGCTAGCCGCAGCACAATCCCCGCATCCTTTGGCAGCGCAGCAAGCACCCTAAATGTATGCGTCCACACATCGTAGAGATGCCACGCATTCTGTGTCACCCCATACAACGCACCGAGCTCTGGTAAAAAATGTGTCAGCAGCCCTGTCGTACGCATCAGCTCAAAGCCAACCTCCGCACCCTTTGCAAGCAGCGTCTTGACCAGCTCATCCCGCACACGCTCAGCCGAAATCCCATGCTCGGGCGCCAATCTGTGCACATGCCGAACAATCGCATCGTGGGTCGATTCATCGAGCACAAACCCAAGCTTTGCCGCAAAGCGACACGCCCGGAGCATCCGCAATGGGTCATCTGTAAAGGTAATATCCGGGTCACACGGCGTCCGTAAAATCCCCGCAGCGAGGTCAGCACGCGCCATCCCCAGCGGATCCACAATCTCACGCGTATCGATATGCTGCAAAAATGTGTTGACCGTAAAATCCCGCCTGGCGGCATCGGATGCAATCGTCCCCGGCGTCACCACCGGCTTTCGGCTCCCGCTGCGATACGTCTCCGCACGCGCCGTTACCAGCTCAATCTGCACACCGTTTATATGCACCATCGCGGTCCCAAAGGACGGATAGGTCACCGGGTGATGACTCGCCGCACGCACCTTCCAGAGGTGCATCGCAACCGCAGGCGCATCCCCCTCAAGCACAAGGTCGATATCCGGCGTGCTCGTGTCAATCCCCAAAAGCTGATCGCGCACCGCACCGCCCACCAGCCACAAACCGCCATCCCACTCCGTACCGCGCAATGCGACAGAGAGGTCTCTCAGGGCTTGGTCAACAATCGGTGTCATCGGGACACTATCCTACACCCGCCCCTCAATACCTGACCACCCGCGCACATCCGCCGGGTAGTATAAAACTTGCATGTCCCCCACCCCAACCAGCCGCCGAAGCCCCTTCACCGCTCTCCGGCACCGGGATTACCGCTGGTTTTACATCGGACAACTCTTCTCACTCATTGGAACTTGGGTCCAATCGACCGGCCAAAACTGGCTTGTCACCCTGCTCTCTGATTCTGAGAAACACGCATCCCAGTGGCTAGGCATCGTCGCCGTCCTCGGCGCACTCCCGATGTTCCTCGGTGCCTTTATCGGCGGTGCACTCGCGGACCGGATGCCAAAGCGTGACCTCATTCTCTCGATGCAAGTCATCCAGTGCATCCTCGCCCTGTCCATGGGCCTCCTCGTAATTACAGGCCACATCAAGCTCTGGCACATCCCCATCTTCGCCGGCCTCCTCGGTATCACACAGGTCTTTGACATGCCCGCACGCCAGGCATTTCTCATCGAGCTTGTCGGCAAAGAAGACCTCCCAAATGCCATCGGGCTCAACAGCTCGATGTTCAATGGCGCACGCGTCATCGGCCCCCTCGTCGCCGCACAGCTCATCGAGCGCCTCGGCGCAGGACGCCCCGAAACCTCCGCCGTCGGCCTCTGCTTCATCATGAATGGCCTCTCCTATGTCGGCGTTATCGGTGGCCTCCTTGCCGTCAAAGCCGGGCGCACCGCCGTCGCAAAGTCCAAACAAGCGCTGGGCTCACAGCTCAAAGAGGTCGCAAGCTACCTCAAAGCCTACCGGGCTGGCATCGCCCTCATCGCCCTCCTCGCCGGCTGCTCCCTCTTCATGACCGGCGACTGGATTCTCCTCCCCGCGCTGGCAAAGTTTGGCTTGCACGCAAATGCTAGTGGATACGGCACGCTCATGTCGATGCGCGGGGTTGGCGCACTCGCCGCAGCTCTCCTCCTCGCCACGTTCTCCGGCAGCATCCAGAACAAAGGCCACCTCCTCCTCGGGGCCGCCTTCTGCTGGGGGTTTTGCTCCCTGATGCTGGCCAACTGTGGCAGCATGGCTATCGGACGATGGCTCATCATCGGTGTCGGCTTCAGCATGATTCTCTTCTTCGTCACCGCCAACACCCTGCTGCAGACATCCACGCCGGATCACCTCCGAGGTCGTGTGATGGGCGTGCATAGCTGGCTGATGATTGGTCTGACTCCCGCCGGAAGCATCATCGCAAGTAGCATCGCCGCATCCACAAATGTCGTCCGCGCCCTGACCATCGGCGCCACGGTCACGATGCTCATCGTCGCCATCATCGCGATAAAAGCCCCAGCCCTGCGCCGCGCCAAGCGAACTCTGCCCAAATGCCCCGTCCGCTTCCGATCCGTGCGTGAGCGCATCGTTTCCCCGGATGCCTAACACGCTCACAAGCCGCCTGCGGTACCATTGATGCCGTGAGCCAAGTACCTGAATCCGCATTTTTGACGTTTCCGCTGGTGGAAACACCCGGCGCCATACTGTTTGACTGTGATGGCACCCTTGTCGACACAATGCCTCTGCACTACAAGGCGTGGCATATGATGCTCGATGCGCATGGCTTCGAAGACATTTTCCCAGTGGAAGAGTTCTACGCATTTGCGGGCACGCCCGCGCGGGAAGTGCTCGACCATCTCGCAGAGAATCACGCGGGACTGCGTGCGTTTGACCTAAATCTCCTCACAGATGAAAAAGAAATGGCTTATCACGCTCTCGTTCCAAGCGTGACAGAGCTCCCGGAAATCGTGGCGGAAGCGCGGCGCTTTTTCGGCAAAATCCCGATGGGCGTTGTCAGCGGTGGACTCGGGATGGTAGTCCGGGAGTCCTTGCGTATCACGGGCATCATCGATCTCTTTGATGTCGTTATCGGCTCTGAAGATGTCACCCATGGTAAGCCTCATCCAGAGCCATTTCTCCTTGGAGCTGAGCGGCTCGGGGTCGCGCCGGAGCGCTGTGTTGTCTTTGAAGATGGTCTAAATGGCTTTATTAGCGCGCATGCGGCGGGGATGAAAGTTGTGGATGTCACCCGCTGGATTACGCAGACACAGGCCTAGTTCACATATCCGGTGGACACCGGGTTTTCAGGAGTAAAGGTGAGCCCACGGTATCAAAGCCACCTTGATACACTGTGGCTACATGTTTGTCCGTTCCCACACGCCTCCTGTAGCGAAGCAGGTTCCCGTCACCCACACCATTCATGGTGTTACACGCATCGATGAGTACCATTGGCTGCGTGAGAAAGACAACCCGGAAGTACGCTCCTACCTAGAGGATGAGAACTCTTACGCCGACCGCATGGCCGCGCACCTCGCGGAAAAACGCCACCATATCTACAATGAGCTGATTGGCCGCATCCAACAAACCGACATCAGTGTCCCCTACCGCAAAGGTAACTTTTCTTATTACATGCGCACCGAAGAGGGAAAGCAGTACTCCATTCACTGCCGAAAACCTATCGGATCGGATGTCGAAGAAATAGTCATCGATGGCAACAAAATGTCAGAAGGCCATGCCTTCTTCTCGCTGGGCACTGTGACGATTACCGACTGTGGCCGCTACCTCGCTTACTCCGTTGACACCACGGGCTTCCGCGAATACCAGCTCCACGTTCGCGATCTCGAAACCGGATTGGACATCGCAAGCTTTGGCAAAGCACGCGGCATCATTTGGGCAAATGACAGCGACAGTCTGTACATCGTCACCGAAGATGATGCAAAACGATCCGACACCATTTGGCGGACATCCCTGAGTAACCCGACAGAGCGGACGATTGTCCTCCACGAGCCCGATGCCCTGTTCCGCGTATTTGCGACCAAAACCCGTGACAATGCGTTTATCTTGCTTGGAACAAACAGCCAGACCACGAGCGAGTTTTACACAATCCCGGCGGATGACCCGAAGGGAAACCCAGTGGTTGTGCTTGCCCGCGAGGATGGACATGAGTACGACCTCGACCACCGGGATGGCCTGTTTTACATCCGGACAAACAAAAACGCGCCGCTTTTCCGTATCGTGGCCGCACCCGTTAGCGATCCTCAAGAGGAAAACTGGACAGAGGTGCTTGGGGTTGACACGGAAACGATGTGCGAATCCGTGGACTGCTTCGGTGGGCATCTCGTGATCAGTGAGCGCTGCGGTGGGCGACCACAGCTGCGTGTCCTAAGCTTTGCAACCGGGCTTGACCAGCTCGTATCATTCCCAGAGCCAACCTACACCGTCAAACTCGACCAAAATCACTGCTTTGACACAACCACGGTGCGGATTTCGTACAGCTCACTCGTAATGCCGAGCTCCATCTACGATGTCCAACTCGACACATTGGAACTCACGCTGCTAAAGCAAACGGCAATCCTTGGAGGCTTTGACACGACAAACTATGTCAGTTCATTCCTCCACGCCACGGCCCCGGATGGCACACGCGTCCCGGTGAGCATTGTCCATCACAAGGACACACCTATAAACGGAACCGCACCGTGTCTCCTCTATGGTTACGGTTCGTACGGCATCACGATTCCAGTGCAGTTCCAGAGCAGCCTCGTCTCGCTCCTCGACCGCGGGTTTGTTTACGCCATCGGGCATATCCGTGGCGGCGGTGACCTTGGAAAGACCTGGCACGATGCCGGGAAAATGCAGCACAAACAAAATACATTTTCTGACTTTATTGCTGTCGGTGAATTCCTGAAGTCCGAAGGCTACTCGCACCCGCGACGCCTTGCTATCCGAGGCGGAAGCGCTGGTGGCCTCCTCCTCGGAGCCGTCGTCAACCAACGCCCCGACCTCTGCAGACTGGTCATGAACTATGTGCCATTTGTGGATGTCATTAACACAATGCTCGATGACACCCTTCCGCTAACGGTTGGAGAATACATCGAGTGGGGCAACCCGAACATTGAAGAGGAATATCACTGGATGCAGGCTTATAGCCCCTATGACAACCTCGAGGCGAAGGACTATCCGAGCACGCTGGTGCGTACCGGGTACAACGACTCACAGGTGATGTACTGGGAGCCGGCGAAGTATGTTGCACGTAAACGCCGCTTGAAAACAGATTCCAATACACTCCTGTTCATCACAGATCTTTCCAGTGGACATGGCGGCGCAAGCGGCCGGTACGACGCGATGCGTGACCTTTCATGGGACTACACATGGCTTTGTGACCAGCTGGATGTACAGATTTAGTCGTTTATAGGGTGAGGTTTGGGTAATATCCTGCCGAAAATCGTATCGTAGAGCGCATTGCGCTTCAATTTAAGGACAGACACCATGAATGATGCAGCACTAGACTTCCTGAAGGAACTCGTTGAGACACCATCCCCAAGTGGCTACGAAGAGCGCAATGCAGCCGTCTTCCGAAGCTATGTCGGCGCATTTGCGGACACCATCGAAACGGATGCCATGGGCTCCGTCATCGCATCGGTGAACCCCGACGGCTTCCCGAAAATCATGCTGGCCGGCCACATCGATGAAATTGGCTTCCAAGTCAGCTACATCGATGAAAATGGCTATATCTTCTTCAGCCGGATTGGCGGGCATGACCTCACCAATGCGGTTGGTCAGCGTGTTCAGATTCACACCGCTAAGGGCATCGTCCCAGGTGTGATCGGCAAGAAGCCGATTCATGTGATGACGCCAGATGAGCGTACCAAGGCGCCTGTACTGGAAGGCCTCTGGGTGGATGTTGGTGCGGTCAATCGCACAGAAACAATCGATGCCGGGATTCAGCTCGGAGATGCGATCACCATTGATGCAGGCTTTACCCGCCTCGTTGGTGACCGTGCCGCAGCCCGCGCATTTGATAACCGTGTGGGTGCCTGGGCGGTTGCCGAAGCGCTCCGCCGGGTCAAGATGCTCCAGCCAGAAGCCGCCGTGTTCGCGGTTGCAACTGTTCAGGAAGAAGTAGGCCTCCGCGGCGCACAGACAAGTTCGTACGGCATCAACCCTCAGATCGGTATCGCTGTGGATGTCACATTTGCAACGGACTTCCCTAGCATGGATAAGCGGCTGAACCCAGATGTCAAACTTGGCGCGGGCCCGACAATCCTTCGTGGAGCCAATGCGAACCGCAAGCTTGCTGACAGACTCGTAGAACAGGCAGTTGAATACAAAATCCCATACCAGATTGAGGTCTA
>Ga0114971_10000219_pt1 | contig 36737 bp, 37 predicted proteins | sample M_140625_MF_Meta_FD_87320 | JGI IMG/M metagenome (GOLD analysis project Ga0114971, IMG submission 87320) | Freshwater microbial communities from Lake Montjoie, Canada to study carbon cycling - M_140625_MF_MetaG | ecosystem: Environmental > Aquatic > Freshwater > Lake | place: Lake Montjoie... | reverse complement strand
TTGCAATGATGCGGGCAAAGGAAATGGATTTTCCATTGCATCAAGCTTAATCATTCCTGCAGAGGGCTGAACTGTGTAAGCGTGCATAGACTGCACATCTTTGCGAATGAACTTGAGGAAAGGGGACGTCATAAACGCTTGATCCGCATTTCAGCCGCGCGCGCATGCGCTTGCAAGCCTTCACCGTGCGCCAATACCGAGGCCACACGTCCTAATATTTGCGCGCCCGCTTCGCTCACTTCAATGATGCTTGATCGTTTTTGAAAATCATAAACACCCAAAGGTGAGCTGAATCTTGCTGTACCTGATGTAGGCAACACATGATTAGGGCCCGCACAATAATCTCCCAAACTCTCGCTGGTAAAAGCTCCCAAAAAGATGGCGCCTGCGTGTTTGAGTAAAGGTTCCCATTGATGTGGGTTTTGGCTGGCAATTTCGAGGTGTTCGGGCGCAATGCGATTGCTGATGTCACATGCCTCTTGCATGCTTCGCGTTTGAATCAATGCGCCACGTCCATTGAGCGATGCTTCGATGATGTCGCGCCTTGGCATCGATGGCAATAAACGATCGATGGATTGTTGAACTTGATCGATATACGACGCATCGGGACATAACAAAATACTTTGAGCAAGTTCATCATGTTCGGCTTGGCTGAATAAATCCATCGCCACCCAATCGGCAGGTGTGCTTGCATCGGCAAGTACCAATATTTCGCTGGGGCCCGCAATCATATCGATGCCTACTTTGCCAAATACGCGACGCTTGGCAGATGCAACATAGGCGTTGCCTGGGCCCGTGATTTTGTCCACCGCAGGAACAGCTTTTGTGCCATAGGCCAATGCACCGATAGCTTGCGCGCCGCCAATTGTAAAAATGCACGATACGCCCGCCACATAAGCAGCAGCGAGAACCAAGGGATTTTTTTCGCCCTTGGTTTGGCCTGGCTTTGAAGGGGTTGGAACCACCATGATGATTTCGGCAACGCCGGCTACATGCGCAGGAATTGCATTCATTAAAACACTGGATGGATATGCGGCTTTACCGCCAGGCACATAAATGCCAACGCGATCCAAAGGAGTTACTTTTTGTCCCAACAGTGTGTCGTTTTCATCTTTGTAAGACCAACTTTCGCCGTTGGCTTTTTTTTGTGCTTGGTGATAGGTGCGAATGCGTTTCGCCGCTTCTTGCAATGCATTTTTTTGATCTGCAGACAAAGAATCAAATGCAGACTTCAACTCGTTCACATCGAGCGTGAGCTCTTCCATGCTTTTGGCATTCAAGCCATCAAAGCGATTGGTGTATTGAATAACAGCGGCGTCACCATTTTTTTGAACATCAAACAAGATATCGGTGACACGTTGTTCGATGGCTTCATCGGCTTGACTCGACCAATGCAGACGCGCTCGAAAGGCAGCTTCAAACTGAGCGTCTTGTGTGGAGAGTCGAAGGGGCTTGGCCATAAAAATTTACTTACTTTGACGAACCTTCGTCGCCTTTGCAAAAGCATCAATGATGCGACGCAAGGGTTCTTGTTTGAGCTTGAGCGCCGCTTGATTAACAACCAATCGTGCACTAATGTCCATGATGCGTTCGACTTCAATCAAATGATTGGCTTTAAGCGTGTTGCCCGTAGACACCAAATCAACAATGCCATCGGCAATGCCCGTTAAAGGCGCCAACTCCATACTGCCATAGAGTTTGATGAGGTCTACATGCACGCCCTTGGCAGCAAAAAAATCACGCGCAATGGCTGTGAATTTGGTTGCTACTTTTAAACGAGAGCCTTGTTTGACGGCTTGGTTGTAATCAAACCCTTGGCGCACGGCCACACTCATGCGGCACTTGGCAATTTGAAGATCGAGGGGTTGAAACAAACCCGCTCCGCCGTGCTCAAGCAAAACGTCCAATCCCGTAACGCCCAAATCTGCGCCGCAGTATTGAACATAAGTGGGCACGTCTGTAGCGCGCACCAACACAACACGCACGTCAGGTTGATTGGTTTGCAAAATTAATTTACGCGTTTTTTCGGGATCTTCGAGAACTTCAATACCTGCCGCCGCTAATAAAGGCAAGGTGTCATCAAAGATGCGACCTTTAGAGAGTGCAAGTGTGATGGTCATTGGATTCTTTCAATGTGAGCGCCCAAACCACGCAGTTTAGTTTCCATTCGATCGTAACCTCGATCGAGATGATAAATCCTATCGACAATAGTTTCGCCTTGCGCAACCAAGCCTGCGATCACCAAACTGGCCGACGCGCGTAGATCGGTGGCCATCACTGTTGCGCCTGATAAATGCGGCACACCCTCGATCACCGCCACCTTGCCCTCAATTTGAATATGCGCGCCCAAGCGAACGAGTTCATTGACGTGCATGAATCGATTTTCAAAAATAGTTTCTGTAACGCGACTATTGCCTTTGGCGATGGCATTAAGCGTCATAAACTGCGCTTGCATATCGGTTGGAAAGCCAGGGTATTCGGTGGTTCTAAAGTTTTGTGCTTTGAGATATTGACTCGCAGGAGCATTCGAACGAACGCGAATACCGCCAGTGATAGCTTCAACTTCAACGCCTGCATCAACCAGCTTATCAATAACGGCTTCGAGGTGATCAAAGCGAGCATTCCGCAGCACCACATCACCACCTGTTGCGGCTACAGCGCACAAAAATGTACCCGCTTCGATGCGATCAAAAACCACTTGATGCGTTGCTCCATGAAGCTTTTCAACGCCTTGAATATGAATGCGACTTGTGCCATGGCCTTGAATTTTTGCACCCATGGCAATTAATAACTCGGCCAAATCTGGAATTTCTGGCTCTTGTGCGGCATTTTCTAAAATCGTTTCGCCTTGAGCCAATGCGGCCGCCATCAAAAAATTTTCGGTACCTGTCACGGTGGCCATGTCGGTAGCGATGCGCGCTCCTTTGAGTCGGATACGACCGGGCGGCAACTTGGCCAACATATAACCATGCTCCACATCGATAACAGCGCCCATGGCTTGCAAACCTTTGATGTGTTGATCCACTGGTCTTGAGCCGATTGCGCAACCGCCCGGCAATGATACTTTGGCGTGACCAAATCGTGCCAGCAACGGGCCCAAAGCCAAAACAGAAGCACGCATGGTTTTTACTAATTCGTAAGGTGCTTCTCGAAGATGTAGAGGCCCAGCATTCAATTCAACGCGTCCTAGTTCATCACGAATCACTTCAACACCCATGTTTTTAATGAGCTTGATCATGGTGGCCACATCTTGCAATCGTGGCACATTGTTGAGCACAACGGGTTGATCAGTGAGCAGGGCTGCACACAACTGTGGAAGCGCAGCGTTTTTTGCGCCCGAGATGATCACTTCACCGTTGAGCGTTTGGCCGCCTTGTATGCGTAATTTATCCATTGTGAATCTGAGTGATGTTGATCGATGTTTATGACTGCTCAGCCCATTCGGCGGGCGTGTATGTTTTCATTGAAAGTGCGTGCACCTCATCGGTGTGCATTTTTTGCCCCAAGGTGGCATACACCAATTGATGTCTTTGAATCAATCGGCGGCCCTCAAACTCTTTGGAAACAATGGTTGCGTACCAATGCCTACCATCACCCTCTAAGGTGATATGTTCGCAAGTTAATCCTTGCTTGATCAGTGATTGCAAATCATCAGCAGTCATGCGATCAACCCCTTATCTTGAATCCGATTTTTAGTAAGTGCAATGCAATGGTGCTCACCACAAACCAAGCGGATCCGACCAACAACAAACTTAACCATGGCGATACATCGCTTTGACCGAAAAATCCATATCTGAATCCATCGATCATATAAAAGAAGGGATTAAAGTGACTCGCGGTTTCCCAAAAATCAGGCAACGAATGAATCGAATAAAAAACACCGCTTAAAAAAGTCATGGGCATGATGACAAAATTTTGAAAGGCCGCCATTTGATCGAATTTTTCTGCCCACAAGCCTGCAATCACGCCCATCGCACCCAGCATGCCCGCACCTAAAAATCCAAAAATAAATATCCACCAAGGCGCAACCACTTGCAAGGGCGTGAACCACATCGTGACGCACAAAACACCCAAGCCAACGGCCACCCCACGCACAACCGAAGACAACACATAAGCGCAAAACCAATTCCATGGACTCAATGGCGTGAGCAAAATAAAAACCAAATTGCCCATCATCTTGCTTTGAATGAGTGAGGACGAGCTATTGGCAAATGCATTTTGCAGCACGCTCATCATCACCAAGCCAGGAATTAAAAATGATGTGTATGAAACACCCTCATACACCTGAACGCGGTCTTCGAGCACATGTCCAAAAATGAGCAAGTACATCAAAGCAGTGAGCACTGGAGCAGCAACCGTTTGAAAAGCAACTTTCCAAAATCTGAGTATTTCTTTGTAAAAAAGTGCTTGCCAACCCCTCATGATGACGACCCCATCACGTCTAGAAAAACGTCTTCTAAATCGGCTTTTCGAATTTCAATGTCTTGCGCTTTTAAACCCGCCAAACGCACCGCCGATAAATAATTTTCAATTTGTTGCGCATCGTTGGCAGGAAATTGAACAATGCGTCCAGTGATGCGCGCTTGCGCGGCCAACTCCGGTGGGAGTTGCTCGTCAAGCTTGAATCGCAATACATTGCTCGATGCGTTTTTGAGCAAACTGCTGGTGTGATCGAGTGCAACGACTCGACCTTGTTTGAGCATTGCAATGCGTCCGCACAAAGCCTCGGCTTCTTCTAAATAATGCGTGGTGAGCAAAACCGTGTGACCTTCGCGATTGAGTTTGGCGATGAATTGCCACAAGGTTTGGCGCAATTCCACATCAACGCCTGCGGTGGGTTCATCCAAAATAATAACGGGTGGCTTGTGAACCAGTGCCTGTGCAACCAAGACGCGTCTTTTCATGCCGCCCGAGAGCAGTCGCATATTGCTGTTTGCTTTGTCGGTGAGGCCCAACGAGTTGAGCAATTCATCAATCCAATCGTCGTTTTTTGAAATTCCAAAATAACCCGATTGAAACCGCAAGGCTTCTCGCACATTGAAAAAGGGATCAAAAACTAACTCTTGCGGAACCACGCCCAATTGCATGCGTGTTTGAGCAGCATCTTTTTGAACATCAAAGCCATTGACCACAATGCGACCCGATGTGGCTTTGGCCAAGCCCGCCAAAATACTTATTAAGGTTGTTTTACCCGCGCCATTGGGGCCTAAGAGTCCAAAAAATTCGCCTTTTTGGATATCAAAACTCACGCCATCGAGCGCTTGCAAGGAGCCTCGTGGAGTTTGAAATATTTTTGATACGGATTGAAATGAAAGTGCGAGCATGTCAGCCTGCCATTCTAAGGCCTGGGAGGATTAACCTTGATGAATAAAGGCTAGGCCAATAGTTGGTCGACGCCATAGACCTTGGCCAAGGAATGCGCCAACGGGGGAAGACCTGTAATTTGGCAAGTTGAACCCACCTGTTTGGCTTGACGCAAACACGCCAAAAGAAAGGCTAATGCCGATGAATCAAAATCTATGAGCGCTGATCCATTAATCACAATCGCATCATGCGGCGTGATTTGAGACTTGAATTGGTCCCATTGCCCTTGAGCCTGTAAACCCGTTAATTGAGCAGGTAATTGGAGCGCTTTCATTTGCGGGCGTTGCTTTTATTGCGTTCGGTGAGCGTATTGATGAGACCATCAACGCCTTTGGCATTGATTTCTTGAGCAAACTGCCCGCGATAGGTTTCAACCAACCACACGCCCAAAATATTAAGGTTATAAATTTTCCAGCCTGCGCCTTGAGATGGCGTTTTTTCCAGGCGGTAATCGATTTGAATGGGTTCGCCTTTGCCCACAATTTCGGTACGCACCACAACTTCAGTGTCTTGTTCGTTCATGCGCATCGGTTTGAGTTGAATGATTTGATCTTTAATTTGCGCCATTGCGCCCGCATAACTACGAATTAACAAGAGCTTGAACTCCTCTTGCAATCTTTTTTGTTGTTCAGGACTGGCTTGACGCCATGCGGGGCCGACCGCAGACGCAGTCATGCGCTGAAAATTGAGATGCGGCATTACGCGCAAATCGACCAACACACTGATTTTGTTGATGTCGCCACTGCGCAAAGCAGCGTCTGCACGAACGGAATTTAGCAAATCTGTAGACAAGCGGCGAATGAAGCCGTCAGGCGTTTCGTCGGCGCACCATGCGAAATTAAATAAAACAGAAAACCCCAAGCAAACAATAAAAAAAAGTTTTTTGATGAGTAAATAATGAGACATATGAAGTAAATGATATCGGTTAAAAATTAATCAATCGGGTGGATTGCCATCCCACACATCATTTTTTCGTTTTTGCAAATAAAAATCACGCAGAAAGCTATAGGAGTCTAAGGCAATTTCACCCATTTGTTCTTCAGCTGATAAATAAATTGCTCGACGAGCCAATAATCGCATGACACTAACAGAGTTTCTAGCGTTTATAGGGTCTACATAATGCACGGGATCGGCCATTGTATCAACAGAAAAATAAGACACGCCATCTCTCAAAGTAGTTGGACCCAAGAATGGAATGATGACGTAGGGGCCTGCTGGCAAGCCCCAATATCCCAACGTTTGACCAAAATCTTCTGAGTGTTTTTGTATGCCGATATTGGACGCGATATCAATCAATCCTAAAACACCCACCGTTGAATTGATGAGCACACGCAAGCAACTGTCGACGGTTTGTTTGGGCTTAAGCTGCAATGCATTATTAATGGCAGAACCAACGTCTTTGAGATTGCCAAAAAAATTGCCCACGCCTGTTTGAATCGTTTCGGGCGTGTAGTCTTTGTAACCTTGGGCAATGGGCTTGAGTGCGACTTTGTCAATCGCCTGATTAAATGCGTCGACTTTTCTATTGATGGGCTCTAAGGGGTCGTCGGGATGCGAGCCCGTAATACTTGCGCAACCACTGCAAAACAGAAGCAAAGCAACAGCAATGAAAGAAATCAAACGCATGATATTTACTTTGCAGCGGGCACATCGGCCGCCTTGTTATATAAAAATTGACTGATGAGATTTTCTAAAACCACAGCCGACTGCGTGGCTTGGATGCGGTCACCCTTGGCAAGCATTTTGTCGTCTGCGCCTGCGTCAATGCCAATGTATTGTTCGCCCAATAAACCACTGGTGAGAATTTTGAGTGAGCTGTCTTTGGGAAACACATAGCGATCATCTAAGCTAATAATGACTTGCGCTTGATAGGATTTATCATCAAATCGAATATCTTCAACACGCCCAACAACCACACCTGCACTTTTGACTGCTGCTTGTTTTTTGAGTCCGCCAATATTGTCGAACAGTGCACTGACACGATAAGCCGTACGCCAGTTGAGACTGAGCAAATTAGCCGATTTAAGTGCTAAAAATAAAATAGCAATCAAACCGATGGCAACAAAGAGTCCAACCCAAATATCATTTTTTGATTTTTGCACAATTCAATCCTTTATAAACTGAACATGGACGCGGTAAGCACAAAGTCCATGGCCAAAACAGCGAGCGATGCCACCACCACGGTTCGGGTGGTGGCGCGCGAAACACCTTCGGGCGTGGCCTGCGCCTCATATCCTTGAAACAAGGCTACAAATGTAACGGTGACACCAAATACAAAACTTTTGACAACACCGTTGCCCACATCGGCCCACACATCAACACCCGACTGCATTTGCCCCCAAAACGATCCGGCATCAACGCCGATCATGACAACGCCAACTACCCATCCACCCAAAATACCAACCGCACTAAAGAGGGCAGCCAAAAGTGGCATGACCAACACGCCCGCCCAAAAGCGTGGCGCCAAAATGCGTGCAACGGGGTCAATCGCCATGATCTCCATGGCGCTGAGTTGCTCACCCGCTTTCATCAATCCAATTTCTGCAGTAATAGATGTTCCTGCACGCCCCGCAAACAACAAGGCAGAAACAACAGGACCCAGCTCTCTGACTAAACTTAACGCAACAAGTAGACCCAAGGCTGATGCAGAACCATAACGCTGCAAAGTGTAATAGCCTTGCAAACCTAATACAAAGCCAACGAACAAACCCGATACCGAAATAATGGCGAGTGAATAATTGCCTAAAAAATGCATTTGATCACGCACCAAACCAAATCGGCGCAAACAAGTAGGCGCCAATGCAATTAATTTCCACAACATGTGGGCGGCATATCCCCATTGCGAAAGTTTTAAACGCACCGACCAACCCATTTCAGATAAAAAATTGTGTATCACGTGATATCCACTTTGGATACACCCAGGTCGGTTTGAATATCGACACTGGGGTAATGAAATTTAACGGGGCCGTTGGCTGCTGCGGTTACAAATTGATGAACCAAAGGGTCTGCGCTGTTTCGCAATTCATCGGGCGAACCGCAAGCAGCAATTTTTCCATTGGCCAAAATAATGATTTGATCGGCAATGCGAAATGTTTCTTCAAGATCGTGCGAAACCAAAATGCCTGTAAGACCCAATGCGTCGTTGAGTTCACGAATGAGATGGGCCGATGTGCCCAGTGAAATGGGGTCGAGACCCGCAAAAGGTTCATCATACAAAACCAATTCGGGGTCGAGTGCAATGGCACGCGCCAATGCAACGCGTCTGGCCATACCGCCCGATATTTCGCTGGGCATTAAATCGCGAGCCCCACGCAACCCAACAGCTTGTAATTTCATCAACACAATATTGCGAATCATTGCTTCACCCATTGGTGTGTGTTCGCGCAATGGAAAAGCGACGTTATCAAAAACGCTCAGATCGGTAAACAACGCGCCAAATTGAAACAACATCCCCATGCGACGTCGTGCCGCATATAAATCGGTTTGATTCATCTGCCCAACGTCTTGACCGTTGACTAAAATTTTTCCTGATTGTGCTTTGTATTGACCACCAATTAATCGCAGTACGGTTGTTTTGCCCCCGCCCGAGGCACCCATCAGCGCAGTGATTTTTCCACGCAGCACTTGCATAGAAATGCCGTCAAGAATGCGTCGTTCACCGTAACCGAAGCTTAGGTTTTGAATATCAACAAGATGGGGTGAAGTGGTTGCAGTCATAAAGACTCAGAGCCTACCATCTTCAACGCGGTAAATCACTGTATCCCATCAAAAATTCATCGACCGCGCGAGCGGCCTGTCGCCCTTCGCGAATCGCCCAAACCACCAAAGATTGGCCACGACGCATATCGCCTGCTGCAAAAACTTTGGGCACGTTGGTAGCGTATCCGCCATCTAACTCCGTGTGTGCTTTGGCATTGCCGCGCGAATCCTTTTCAATACCAAAAGCTTCGAGTACAGCGGGCACTGGATTGACAAAGCCCATAGCCAATAAAACCAAGTCAGCTTTGTAAGTTTTTTCTGTTCCAGCAATATTGACTAATTTGCCATCTTTCATTTCAACATGAACAGTTTTTAGTCCAGTGATTTTTCCGTTGTCACCCATGAACTCTTGTGTAGAAATTGCAAATTCACGATCGCACCCTTCTTCATGGCTTGAACTCGTGCGCAACTTCATGGGCCAATAAGGCCAAACCATCGGTTTATTTTCTTCAACAGGAGGTTGGGGCATCACTTCAAATTGTGTGACGCTGACTGCGCCATGTCGATTAGAGGTTCCAACACAATCGCTTCCCGTGTCGCCGCCACCAATGACGATCACATGCATGCCATCGGCACGCAATTGATTTTGAAAAGCGTCACCCGCATTGACTTTGTTTTGTTGTGGCAAAAATTCCATCGCGAAATGAATGCCTTTTAGATCACGACCAGGAACGGGTAAATCGCGTGATTGCTCGGATCCACCCGTTAACAAAACCGCATCAAAATCTTTTTGAAGCTGCTCTGCAGAAACCGTTTCTTTGGCCCAGTTGGTGACCTTGTTGTCTTTGGGCATTGCACCCACCATCACACCTGCGCGAAACACAACGCCTTCGTCTTTCATTTGATCAACGCGACGATCAATATGCGTTTTTTCCATTTTGAAATCTGGAATGCCATAACGCAACAAACCACCGATGCGGTCATTTTTTTCAAACAAGGTAACGTCGTGACCAACGCGCGCGAGTTGTTGCGCAGCGGCCATTCCGGCAGGACCCGATCCAACAACTGCAATTTTTTTGCCTGTTTTGTGTTTGGCAGGACGCGGCTTGACCCAACCTTCTTTCCATGCGCGATCGATGATGGCGTGTTCAATCGATTTGATACCCACAGCATCATCGTTGACATTGAGTGTGCAAGCAGCCTCGCAAGGTGCGGGACAAATGCGCCCTGTGAATTCTGGAAAATTATTGGTTGAATGCAATACAGCAATAGCGTTTTTCCAATCGCCTTGATACACCAAATCGTTGAAATCAGGAATGATATTGTTGACAGGACAACCGCTGTTACAAAACGGTGTTCCGCAATCCATGCATCGCGCGCCTTGCGCTTTCGATTGCTCATCATCCAATGCAATGACAAATTCTTTGTAATGCTTGATTCGTTCGTTGACGGCTTTGTAACCCTCTTCAATGCGTTCAAACTCCATGAATCCAGTAACTTTTCCCATGATCAATCCTTCGCTTTCATCGCTTTAACCGATGTCGATGCTTTGGCTTTACTGCCCGCTTGCTTCACCGTTGACGCTGTGAGTTTGGCCGCTTGAATTTCACCCAATGCGCGTTTGTATTCAAACGGAAAAACTTTGACAAATTTTGTACGCGCTGTTGCCCAGTTATCCAACAATTCACGCGCGCGTTTAGAGCCCGTCCATTTGTGATGACTCTCAAGCATTTTGCGTAACTGCGATTCATCTGACATGTCACGATGCTTTGCTGCTTGCGCGCCCAATGCTTCTTGTTCTGATGCGGTGAGAACTTGTTCCAATCCAACCATAGAGGTATTGCAACGTTCATGAAAATTGCCATCTTCGTCGTACACATAGGCCAAACCGCCGCTCATACCCGCTGCAAAGTTGCGTCCTGTTTGACCCAACACCACCACAGTGCCTCCTGTCATGTATTCACAACCGTGGTCGCCTGTCCCTTCGACAACTGCACTCGCACCTGACAAACGCACCGCAAATCGCTCGCCTGCAACACCAGAGAAATAAGCTTCTCCACTAGTAGCACCATATAAAACGGTGTTACCCACAATGATGTTTTGCACAGGATCGCCACGGAACTCAATGCTGGGTCGCACCACAATGCGACCACCGGACAAACCTTTGCCCGTGTAATCGTTGGCGTCACCAATTAAATACAAGGTGATGCCTTTGGCCAAGAATGCACCAAAAGATTGACCACCCGTTCCTTCTAATTGAATGTGCAAGGTGTCGTCTGGCAAACCTTCGGGCTTGGCTTTTGTCAAAGCACCAGAGAGCATCGCACCGACCGAGCGATTGACGTTACGCGTGGTTTCAATGAAGTGAACTTTTTCTCCGCGATCAATTGCAGCGCGTGATTTTTCAATCAGTTTCACGTCCAAGGCTTTTTCTAATCCGTGTTCTTGATCTTGTACATGACGCAACGCGGTCTGTGCAGACACCACAGGTTGAGCGAGCAAACGAGAAAAATCCAATCCACTTGCCTTCCAATGCGCAACGCCTTTTTTCATATCGAGCAAATCTGCGCGACCAATCATATCGTCTAATTTTTTAATACCCAGTTGCGCCATGATTTGACGCACTTCTTCTGCGATAAAGAAAAAGAAATTAACCACATGCTCGGGTTTGCCAGAAAACTTTTTGCGAAGCACGGGGTCTTGAGTGGCAACACCCACTGGGCATGTATTGAGATGACACTTGCGCATCATGATGCAACCCTCAACCACCAAAGGTGCAGTTGCAAATCCAAACTCATCAGCACCCATGAGTGCGGCAATGGCCACATCGCGCCCTGTCTTCATTTGTCCATCAGCTTGCACACGAATACGACCGCGCAAACCATTGAGCACCAGGGTTTGTTGCGTTTCGGCCAAACCAATTTCCCATGGACTGCCTGCGTGTTTGATCGATGACCAAGGTGAGGCGCCTGTTCCACCATCGTGCCCGGCGATCACCACATGATCGGCCTTGCATTTGGCAACACCTGCAGCAATGGTGCCCACACCGACTTCAGACACCAACTTGACGCTGATCGTCGCTTGAGGTGTGACGTTTTTGAGATCGTGAATGAGTTGCGCCAAATCTTCGATGGAATAAATATCGTGATGAGGCGGTGGTGAAATCAATCCGACACCGGGTACCGAGTAACGCAAAAATCCGATGTATTCAGACACTTTGCCACCCGGCAATTGACCGCCTTCGCCTGGCTTGGCACCTTGCGCCATTTTGATTTGAATTTGATCGGCGCTGCTGAGGTATTCAGCGGTGACACCGAACCTGCCTGAAGCGACTTGTTTGATGCGTGAACGCAAACTATCGCCATCAAGCAACGGCAAATCAACCTCTACTTGTGCGTCAACAATCACACTCTTGAGTGTTTCGCCTTTTTTGATGGGAATGCCTTTGAGCTCGTTGCGATAGCGAGCAGGATCTTCTCCACCTTCGCCTGTATTGCTTTTGCCACCGATGCGGTTCATCGCAATGGCCAATGTGGCGTGCGCTTCGGTTGAAATCGAACCCAAAGACATGGCGCCTGTTGCAAAGCGTTTGACAATTTCTGATGCGGGCTCAACATCATCGACAGAAATCGCTTTGGTTGGATCAATTTTGAACTCAAACAATCCACGCAAAGTCATGTGACGACGGTTTTGATCATTGATGAGTTGTGCGTATTCTTTGTAAGTGTTGAAATTGTTTGAACGTGTACTGTGCTGTAATTTGGCAATGGCGTCCGGCGTCCACATGTGATCTTCACCACGCACACGCCATGCATATTCACCACCTGTTTCGAGCATCGACTCCAATACGGGGTCGTCACCAAATGCGGCTTTGTGCGTGCGAATCGCTTCTTCTGCAATTTCAAAAATGCCAATACCTTCAATGCGACTGGCCGTACCGGTGAAATATTTTTGAATGGTTTGCGTGTTGATGCCGATGGCTTCAAACAATTGAGCGCCGCAATAAGACATATAGGTTGACACGCCCATTTTGGACATGATCTTGGATAAGCCTTTGCCAATCGCTTTCACGTAGTTATAAATTGCTTTTTCTGCAGATAAGTCACCTCTTAGCGATTGATGGATATCAGCCAGCGTTTCCATCGCTAAATAGGGATGAATCGCTTCAGCACCATATCCTGCCAATACAGCGAATTGATGAATCTCGCGGGCGCTGCCGGTCTCGACCACCAAACCTGCAGTGGTGCGCAAACCTTCGCACACCAAATGTTGATGAATCGCCGACAAAGCCAACAACGCAGGAATCGCCACTTGTGCGCTATTGACTGCACGATCGCTGATGATCAATATATTGTGTCCACTCTTGATGGCATCAACGGCTTCTGCGCACAAGGATGCCAGCTTCGCTTCCACACCTTCTTGGCCCCAGGTGATGGGATAAGTGATATCGATGGTTGCGCTTTTGAATTTGCCTTTTGTGATCTCTTCAATGTGACGCAACTTGTGCATGTCTTCAAAGTTAAGAATCGGCTGGCTCAATTCCAATCGCATCGGTGGATTGACTTGATTGATGTCTAGCAAATTAGGTTTAGGTCCTACAAAAGAAACCAAGGACATCACAATCGCTTCGCGAATGGGATCGATAGGCGGGTTAGTCACTTGCGCAAACAACTGTTTGAAATAACTGTAAAGCGGTTTGTTTTTGTTGGACAAGACGGCCAATGGGCTGTCGTTGCCCATGGAGCCAATGGCTTCTTCACCATTGGCCGCCATTGGCGCCATCAAAAACTTAATGTCTTCTTGTGTGTAGCCAAACGATTGCTGACGATCTAACAAAGAAATGCCAACTGTCGATGAGTGATTGGTTTGCGCTTTGACGTCATCTAGCTTGATGCGCAAGTTTTCAATCCATTGTTTGTAGGGCTTTGAATTCGCAAGACTCGATTTGAGTTCTTCATCGTCAATCATGCGACCTTGCTCGAAGTCAATCAAAAACATTTTGCCGGGTTGCAAACGCCATTTGCGAACAATTTTATTTTCTGGAATCGGTAACACACCAGACTCTGAACCCATGATGACCATGTCGTCATCAGTGATGCAATAACGTGAGGGGCGCAATCCATTCCTATCTAAAGTGGCACCAATTTGACGACCATCGGTAAACACAATGGAAGCGGGGCCGTCCCACGGCTCAAGCATGGCGGCATGGTATTCATAAAACGCGCGACGACGCGGGTCCATCGTGGTGTGCTGCTCCCAAGGCTCAGGAATCATCATCATCACCGCTTGACTCACAGGGTAGCCCGCCATTGTGAGCAACTCTAAACAGTTGTCGAACGTAGCTGTATCGGATTGATCGGCAAAACTAATGGGATACAACTTATGCAAGTCTTCACCTAAAACGGGAGAAGTCATCACACCTTCGCGCGCCTTCATCCAGTTGTAATTGCCTTTAACGGTATTGATCTCACCATTGTGAGCCACATAACGATAAGGATGAGCCAAAGGCCACTCAGGAAATGTATTGGTTGAAAAACGTTGATGAACCAATCCCAAAGCAGACACGCAACGCGCGTCTTGTAAGTCATTAAAATACGTTCCCACCTGATCGGCCAGCAACAAGCCTTTGTAAATCACTGTTCTACAAGACATGCTGGGCACGTAATATTCTTTGCTGTGCTTGAGATTGAGATGCTGAATCGCCGCACTAGCAGTTTTGCGAATCACATACAACTTGCGCTCGAGCGCGTCTTGCACAATCACATCGGTTCCACGGCCAATAAACACTTGACGAATTACAGGTTCTTTGGCGCGCACAGTGGGCGACATTGGCATATCTAAATTAATGGGCACATCGCGCCATCCCAATAACACTTGGCCTTCGGCTTTGATTGCTCGCTCGAGTTCTTGCTCGCAGGCTAAACGAGATGCGTGCTCTTTGGGCAGAAAAATCATACCCACGCCATATTCACCCAACGCGGGCAGATGCACGCCTTGCTTGGCCATTTCTTCGCGATAAAGCGGGTCTGGAATTTGAATCAAAATGCCCGCGCCGTCGCCCATCAACTTGTCTGCGCCAACGGCGCCCCTGTGATCGAGATTTTCTAATATTTTGAGCGCCTGTGAAACAATCGCATGGCTTTTGAGACCCTTAATATGCGCCACAAAACCCACACCACAAGCGTCGTGTTCATTGGATGGGTCGTATAAACCATGAGAAAAAACAGAAGTTGTTTGAGTTGACTCGGACATATCGAGTTCCTTATTCATAAAATAATACGAGACTACAATCTTATTGCGCCGCAACATCAATGCCAAGAAAATTAATTGGGGTCAGATAACGATTAATTTACCATTTTCGGCCGTCAGTTTTATTGGGGACAGATTAATAGTCAAATTAAATCATATGCTTATAGTCTGATCAATACAGAGTTGATTATTCAGTAGAAGGTTTTTCTGGCCGCCCAGCCTTGGATTTGGTGACCCGGCGCACTGTTTTTTGTTGCAATTGCGCCATGAACTGGTCTTCACCCAAGGCCCATCCCGTTAAAACAGACTGGGTAAGTACACTATGTTGATTCACAGAAACGCCTGCATCCACCATTTTGGCGTACGACGCCTCGCGCGCAAAAGGCGTATTTCCGAGCTCCCAATAAAGTGGATGCGACGTGATTAATTTGTCAGTGCGAGCTCCCACATAAAAAGCATGGCTTGACCATGTATAGTCTTTTGCCTGTGCAACCATTCCTGCGCGCACGGGATTAAGGTCGATGTAAGCCATACAAGTCAATAAATATCGCTCGGTTTGAATCAAGGAGGATCTGAATCGCCCCTCAAATAAAGTGCCAGTGCGTGAATGTGCGCGATTGATTGCACGCACATAAGTACGACCCACGGACTGCATCATCTGAGACAAACCACCATCTTTTTGCGGCGTACACAACAAATGTAAATGATTGGTCATCAAAACATAAGCGTGAATATTGACCGAACATAATTTGCTGTGCAGCTGCAATAAATCGAGCATGCGCTCATAGTCGGCGGTTTGAAAGAAAATATTGCCCTTGTTATTGCCTCGCAAAATAACATGGTGCGGATATCCGCTGACGGCTAATCGAGGAAGACGCGACATATCAAATCATAAAAATTGTGTGGACGTTTAATCAAGCGCAAATCGCTTAGCACCCCATTCGACCACACCAAACTCTTGGAGTAATGCTTGCAGCCTCTCGGCCGCCGAACGTTTTTTTTGATGAATATTGCGAGCCAATATTATTTCATTTTTGAGACTGTGTTCCCAGCCTACCAATTCGGTGACGGTGACTTGATACCCCATCGCTTCTAAATACAAACATCGCAACACGTTGGTGGCCTGACTGCCGATTTCGCGGGTGTGAAGCGGATGGCGCCATAACTCAGACAAGGGCGTTCGCGATAAATCGAAGGCTTTGTTATGACGCAATTGCGTTGCCATTTCAGCCTGACAACAAGGGACGAGTGCAATGAGTTGCGCTTTTTTTTGTAATGCAAATGCAATCGCTTCATCGGTTGCCGTATCGCATGCGTGCAAGGCTGTCACGACATCAATCTGTGTCGCCAATGATGGATCTTGTATCGATTGCGACGCCGATAAATTTAAAAAACTCATGTGCTCAAACCCGAGTTGTTTGGCCAGTAGTTGCGACGACTCAACCAAGCCTGCGCGTGTTTCTATTCCGTAAACATGCCCAGCAAATGGAATGTCGGACTTATTAAGCCGCGGCTTAAAAAACAAGTCATACAAAATAAATCCCAAATAGGATTTTCCAGCGCCGTGATCGGCCAATATAAAGGTCGAATTTTTTTTGTCATTAAACCGCGACTGTATCAACTGCATCAAAGGCGCCTCAATGAGTTGAAACAAATGCATCACTTGTTTGAGCTTGCGTCTTGAGTCTTGATTGATTTTTCCATCCGACGTTAGTATGTGCAAAGACTTGAGCAAGTCAATCGATTGGCCTTCGCGCAATTGCAAATCAGCCAATGGGTTGGTTGTCGCTGCAGTTTTATTTTTTTTCATGGGGAATGGGGGAGCTCATTTGAATTCAATCGAGCCTTCAATAATAAATGAGACCAACCCTGAGGGCCTAATTGACGCAGCGTAGTCATGTTTTTTTCAAAAATCAATTCGGCGGCGGGATAAGCGAGCACTGATCGATCGATACTCGACTCTTTAAGCAAGTGTAGCGTGGGATAGGGCGAGCGATTGGTGAAGTTGCTCATGTCATCCATGGCTTCACCTGCAAATTGATACTGCGGATGAAAATCTGCAACTTGCAAAACACCTTCTAAAACCAACTCTTGCAAAAGATAATGAGCCTCGTCTAAAAAATCATTGAACTCTATAAAATTTTGAAGCACAAAAGGCACAATCAATAAAGTGGTTTCAATTTGCGAATCTTCGGAATGCGCCAGTAGCATTAATTCAATTTTTAACAAAGACAATAACTCAGCCAAACTGTTGTCACTGTAAACGCGATAGCGAATCAAATTTTTGACGACAACGGTTTTTGCAAACGGACAAAGATTGAGATCGATCACGGCTTTTGTTAACCATTGCTGTGTATCTTCGATGGCAATGTCGTCAATTGGATGAGGTGTAGAGTCAATCATGAGTTATATTTTTGTACGCTAACTCGTGTGGAATTTTGAAAGCCATGACGGCACCAATGCAACTAAATGCAACAGTAACGCACCAAGTCCATTGCCAACCGCCAATGCTCGCTGCTACCCAAGCGACCAAGGGCGGGCCTACAAATTGGCCCATGGCTGACCATTGTTGCATCCAACCCACCGTCGTTGAAACGGTTTGATCCGAGGGAGCAAGCTTGACCGCAGTTGAAAATAAAGTACCAGGAATTAAACCACCCACCGCAGAAAAAATCACCAATCCAAAAAAGCGAAGGGCAAATGGCAAACCAACGCCATCCACAACAACAAATGCCATCATTGCACCAATGGCCATGCATGCAAAACCAATGGCGATCAGTTGACGTGGGTGCCAAGCGCGTTGCAACAATTGACCCGATGCAATATTGCCGCTGGCATTAACCAATGCGACGACTGCAGTCAGCACTCCATTCAGTGCAGGATGCATTCCTGTTTGCGCATACATGGTGGGTAAAAATCCAACAACCGCCATCCATTGCGAAGAGTAAACAGCGAAACACAAGGATACATACCAAACACCGGGTGTGTGGAGGGTCAAAGTTAATCGTTGTTGCCAACGTGATTGCACGGTAGGCTTAGGTTGCGTCAAGTCGGATGGAACGCACAGCCACACAAACAAAAATGCAAACGCGGTAATCAATGCTAGCAAACACCACCACAACGGCCAACCCGTTGCACTGATGACAAAGGGCCCTGCCAACAATGCCAATGCACTACCCAATGGCATATAAGTGCCCCACCAACCCATTCGACCCGGCAATTGTTGCGGCGCAACAGTTGAACGAATCAATGCGGGCCCAGGCATCACTACACATAAAAATCCAAAACCCTCAGCAGCGCGAAGAACTAATAATGAAGTGACATCAACCATACCTGCGCTAGCAAAACTTGCCACGACCAATAAACCGAGTCCAAACATCATGGTTTTTTTGAGTCCAAATGAATCAGCGCTCAACCCAACGACTAAGCCCAATGCCATGCCAGACATCTGAACCAATGACAATAAAAAACCAGCTTGCAACAATGTAATGCCCATTTGCACTTGCAACACGGGCAACGCAGGCGGCAATTTGCCAACATGCAAAGCAGCACAAATACCCGCCACAATCACCACCCAAGAAGGATCGATCCGCCCTTGACTTTGCGTCATGTTGAACCCGTCAATCGCGCGTGTTCTTTGCTTGCAAAACGATCGGTCATGCCTGATAAATAGTCAGCCACTGCTCTAGGTAACTCAGGGTTACTAGCGTATTCAGTAGGCATGTCTTGCGGCTTATTTAAATAATGATTGAATAAATCAACCACCACATTTTTAGCCCAATCGGTGGTTGCCATCACTTGTGGATGTCGGTATAAATTTTTTAATAAGAATTGCTTGAGCTGAAGTGATTGCGTTTTCATCAAAGAGTCAAATTGAACCAAAGCGGATGCTTGTCGAACTTGATCGATATTTTTTATTTGCGCTTGATCGATCGCGGATCGCGTGGCTTGAATGGTGTCATACACCTGATCGCTGAGCATGCGTCGAATCGATTCATACAACAAACGTCTGCCTTGCAACTGGGAAAACTCTTGCTCGACTTGATCATGGTAGCGATTAAAAAGTGGCACCTCTTGCAACTGCTCTAAACTGAGCAAACCCGATCGCACACCGTCGTCAATGTCATGTGCGTTATATGCAATTTCGTCGGCCAAATTGCATAGTTGTGCCTCTAAGCTGGGTTGCATGCGATGAATGAATCGATAACCCACACCATGCGGCTCATTTTTTTCTAGCGCCTGTGCGTTGTTGACAGAGCAATGTTTGAGAATCCCCTCGCGTGTTTCAAAGCACAAATTGAGACCGTTAAAGGTGGGATAACGCGCCTCGAGTTGATCGACTACGCGCAGGCTTTGCAAATTGTGCTCAAACCCACCATAGGGTTTCATGCATTCGTTGAGTGCGTCTTGTCCTGCATGACCAAAAGGTGTGTGACCTAAGTCGTGCGCCAAGGCAATTGCTTCTACCAAATCTTCGTGCAATCCCAATTCACGCGCAATCGAACGCCCCAACTGCGCCACTTCTAAAGAATGCGTTAATCGTGTGCGAAATAAATCGCCTTCGTGATTGAGAAACACTTGTGTTTTATAAACCAATCGACGAAATGCGGTGGCGTGCACAATGCGATCGCGATCTCTTTGAAACGCATTGCGAGTAGGCGCAGGCGATTCGGGATATAAACGCCCTTTGGAATAAACGGGGTCGCAAGCATAAGACGCCAGCGTTGGGGTGGTCATAGGGTTAGAGTTAACAGCAAAAATCAATCACTTGTGCGACTAACTCATCGGGTGCGCCGCGTACAACGGCGCTGCCAGGACCATTGATGAGTACAAACCTGATGTCGCCGCCCTGTGCTTTTTTGTCGACACGCATGTGCTCCAAATAAATATCAGAACCTAACTGAGGTCCAACAATAGGAAGCCCTGCACTTTGGATGAGCTGTGTGAGGCGTTCAACAAACGATTCATCCACCATTTTCAAGCGATGCGACAAATGCGCCGCCATCACCATGCCGCAACCCACGGCCTCTCCATGCAACCATTCGCCAAATCCAAGCCCTGCTTCGATAGCGTGACCAAAGGTATGGCCAAAATTAAGAATGGCGCGCATGCCCGATTCTTTTTCGTCTTGACCCACAACATGCGCTTTGATTTCACAACTGCGTTGAACCGCATACGCCAATGCATTTGAATCGCGATTTAAAAGTGCAGTTAAATGCTTTTCAATCCAATCTAAAAATTTCATATCAAAGATGGGGCCGTATTTGATAATTTCGGCCAAGCCAGCACTCAACTCGCGCTTAGGTAAGGTCTGCAAAGTTTGCAAATCACAAATCACGCGCTCGGGTTGGTAAAACGCGCCAACCATGTTTTTCCCAAGAGGGTGATTGATCGCGGTTTTTCCACCTACCGAAGAATCAACTTGCGCTAATAACGTGGTGGGCACTTGCAGATAAGGCACACCGCGCATGTAACAGGCTGCGGCAAAACCCGTCATGTCGCCGATCACGCCACCACCCAATGCAAATAAAACGGTTTTTCGATCGCAACCTTGACCTAACAGTTGATCAAAAATCAGCTGCAAAGTTTCCCATGTTTTAAAACTTTCGCCATCAGGCAAATCAATTTGAATGATTTTGGGGTAATGCGGTTTTAATGCCTCATGCAAGGACTTGCTATAAAGCGGCGATACAGTTGTATTGCTCACAATCAATGCAGTACTGGCCTTGGGCAAGTTGCTCCACGTTTGCGATTGCGACATGACGCCACTGCCAATCATAATGGAATAGCTTCGGTCACCGAGATCGATCGGCACTTGAATGGGTGATGTATGTGAGCTCATGTTTTATGTTGAATCGATGAATCATGTGGAATGGAACGAGTCTCAGCAGCTGCCAAAATGTCGATGATTTTTCTCACCATAGCACCAATGGTTGGTTTGTTGAGTTCAACCACATGATGCGCGGCTTCTCGATACAGCGAATCGCGCAAGTGGAAAAGCTCTTGCAGTTTAAGCAAAGGGGCACCCACTTGCAACAGCGGACGATTGCGATCGTGACGCAAGCGCTTAAAAACTTCTTCGGGTGAAGTTCGCAAATAAAAAACTTGGGTGTGTTGATGCAACCATGCTCGGTTTTCTGGTCGTAAGACCGTGCCCCCACCCGTTGATAAAACACCCGACTTGCTTTGAGTGAGTTCTTTTAAAACTTCAGATTCGATCTTGCGAAAACGATCCTCACCTTCTCGTTCGAAATATTCGCGAATTGAACAACCCAATCGTTGTTCAATCTCCTGATCCGAATCAATAAAAGTGAAGTTGAGTCGCCGAGCCAACTGACGCCCGACGGTTGATTTGCCGCTTCCCGGCATGCCTACCAATGCCAACAATTGAATACCTTTTCATTGTGCAACTGCATGTTGTACCTGCATTTTAGGCGTTATGAAGACCATGAGCTCTTGTTTGAGGTCTTTGCGACTGGTTTGCTTGAATAACCAACCCAAAATCGGTATATCACCAAGAATTGGTAGCTGAGCCGTGTTTTGATTGTTGGCATTTTCAAAAATGCCGCCAATGAGCACCGTACCACCTTCTTCGATGCGCACTTGCGTGTTGATGTGCTTGGGATCAATAGCCAAACTCAAAGCCACGGCCTGGTCCCCAGAGCCACTCCAATGAGCAGGCAAGCCCTTGACACCCGAAAGATCGCGCACTGCGATTTGATGAATGGGCTCGCACAACACCAATTCGAGGCTTGGCTATTGACACCACAACTGCCGATCCAATATTTGATTTTTGGATGCCATCACCACTTGCGCTCGTTCTGTGACGAGATATTTTTGTGTTCCTTGAGTTTCTTCCCTCTCCAAATTACATTGGTAGTCCCAATACATATCGCTCAATGAATCGGCGTTGTCTTGCGACAGCTCCACCTCTATTTGAAACAGTTGGTCTTGAGTGCTCAATTTTGGATTTACTTCAATTTGTCGATAGTGCAACAAACTGTAATCGATTGCAATGGCAACCTTTTTGGCCAGAGCGCCGCTGTATTGCTTGGCTTTTTTGAGCATGCTGGCAATTGGGGGCACTTGGCTATCGTCAAACGCCTGCGTCCATTGCGTGCAAAATTGAACCCCTTGATAAGCCATTGCACTTACTTCCACCAAATGCAAGCAATGATTGGCTGCCATAAGGCCCAATCCGCGACGTATTTGGTATGTGCCAATGGGCCATCGGGGTTTCATAAGACTCCTTTCGTTTTTTTAAACCGCCCAAGCATAAAATACACAATTCCCATCCCGTTGAAGTTTCACCCCACTCTTTTTTTACAATTCACTCACACACCTTGCATGATTTGTGATCTCATGCCACTTATATGCCCTCATCCAAAGAAACCGATAAACAGCCTGACGTTCAAAAACCGCTACCCACCCACGCGCTAGGCAGCTTGCTCTCGAGCTTCTTCCTTTGGTCGACTGGGCTCGTGATTGCAGCGGGCGTCTGTATTTTGTTATTGGTTGGCATTGCTTTGGCGATGGCTTATCCGCAGTTGCCAGAGGTTGCCGATTTATCAGACTATCGCCCGAAGCTTTCGATGCGTGTTTATTCAATAGAAGGCCAAGTCATTGGCGAATTTGGCGAAGAGCGTCGCAAACTCTCACCCTTCAAAGACATTCCGCAAGTCATGAAAGACGCTGTTCTTGCGATTGAAGACGCACGGTTTTATCAGCACGGCGGCGTCGATTACATCGGATTGGCTCGCGCGAGCTTAGCCAATTTAGGAAGATCCAAAAGTCAAGGCGCATCCACCATCACCATGCAAGTGGCGCGAAATGTTTATTTATCCACCGAAAAAACTTTTACTCGCAAAATTTACGAAATCTTACTCACCTTCAAGCTCGAGCACCTATTGAGCAAAGATCAAATTTTTGAAATCTATCTCAATCAGATTTTTCTCGGTCATCGCGCTTACGGATTTGCTGCAGCGTCCGAAGCCTACTTTGGCAAGCCTCTACAAAAAATCACCATCGCCGAAGCCGCCATGCTCGCAGGTTTGCCCAAAGCGCCATCGACCTACAACCCCATCAACAACCCCAAACGTGCGCGCTCAAGACAACTTTATATTGTTGAGCGCATGCTTGATAACGGCTACATCACCAAAGAACAAGCAGAGGCCGCCAAAAAAGAAGAGTTAAAAATTAAAAGTAGCAACAGCAGCAATCAAACCCACGCAGAATACGCGGCCGAAATGGCGCGTCAATTGATGTTTGCGCAATATGGTCCTGATATTTATACGCGCGGACTCAATGTTTACACCACCATCAAAGCCGCCGATCAAGAGGTTGCTTATCAAGCCTTGCGCCGAGGCATCATGGATTTTGAATTGCGTCAGGTGTATCGTGGGCCCGAAAAATTCATCACGCTTCCAACCGATCCACGTGAACTCGAAGACGCCATCGATGACGCATTGATTGAACAAGGCGACAAAGGCGATTTATTGGCCGCTGTTGTTTTAGAAGCCACGCTCAAAAAAGTTCGTGTCATGAGACAAAACAGCGAAACTATTGAAATCACCGGTGACGGTCTCAAACCCGTTCAATCGGGTCTTGCAGACAAGGCTCCACCCAACATCAAGCTTCGCCCTGGCGCACTCATTCGCATTGTCAAAAATTCAAAAGCCGCATGGGAAATCTCACAACTGCCTGAAGTTGAAGGCGCCTTTATTGCCATTGATCCTCGCGATGGCGCCATACGCTCGCTGGTAGGTGGCTTTGATTTTGAAAAAAATAAATTCAATCACGTCACACAAGCATGGCGCCAGCCTGGATCGAGTTTCAAGCCGTTTATTTATTCGGCAGCACTCGAAAAAGGTTTCACAGCTGCAACCGTTGTCAACGACGCGCCATTGTTTTTTGATTCAAGCGTAACGGGCTCACAAGCTTGGGAGCCCAAAAACTACGACGGCAAGTTTGAAGGACTGATGAGTTTGCGAACCGCATTAGCGAAATCCAAAAACATGGTTTCGATTCGAATTTTGCAAGCGGTTGGTCCGCAACAAGCACAAAGCTGGATTGCACGATTTGGATTTAATGCAGAAAAACATCCGCCCTATCTGACCATGGCATTGGGCGCTGGTTCCGTTACGCCTTTGCAAGTCGCCGTTGGTTATTCTGTATTTGCAAATGGTGGCTATCGCGTCAATCCGTATTTAATCAGCAAAGTAGTCGACCCCATAGGCAAGGTGTTATCGCAATACACGCCCATTGAACAAGAAGAATCGGCGCGTGCCATTGAACCGCGCAATGCATTTGTCATGAGCACCTTGTTGCAAGAGGTCACACGTTCGGGTACGGCCTCAAAAGCACAAGCCACGCTTAAACGCCCCGACTTGTATGGCAAAACAGGCACCACCAATGATTCCATGGACGCTTGGTTTGCAGGCTACAACCCCACTCTCACAGCAGTCACTTGGATTGGTTACGACACGCCACGCAAATTGGGTGAACGCGAAACAGGCGGTGGTTTAAGTTTGCCCGTTTGGATTAGTTATATGCAACACGCACTCAAAAACACACCTGTCACAGAAGTAGCGCCCACCGCAGGCGTGGTTCATGAAGGTGGCGATTGGTTTTTTAATGAATTCACCAAAGCAACGGGTGTTTCAACATTGGGGGTCGACGGCAAGACCAATAATGCGGAACTTCCCGTCACCGACGAGAAAAAGAAAATCATCGATTTGTTTAAAAACTAAAAACGAGGTTTTGTCCCGTTTGAGCCTTGGCGTCTTTGCTCAGTTGTTGCCAAAATTCACCTTGTCCCTTGGTGTCCATCCAATAACCCTCTGACCATCGGTAGTGATAACCACCGCTTTTGGCCGCCAACCAAACCTCGTGCAAAGGTTTTTGAAGGTTGATGATGATTTGACTTTGATTGGGAAAAATAAGCGTAATCATTCCGCCCACACGTTGATTATCAATATCCGCATCACTTTGATGGTTGATGCGATCACAATTATTTTCAATACTTTGTAAAAGCTGTTCGGCTTTGTCTAAAAATTCGAGGTCGGTCATGTATTCATTCGTGAGTGGTTTTGTCGATACGCCCCAAGCCTCGTGGTCACTGGGTACAATTCAAACATGGTTTATAGAATTCTATTCAGATTGCTTGTCCCAAGCTTTGCTACGGTCTTCTTGTTGCTGGGTTGCGGCATGAAAGGACCACTGTACATCCCCACAGAGCCCGAGGCCAAGGATCGCGCCACGCTGCCCCAAATTTTGACACCCTCTTTGCCAACCAACAAAACTCCATGACGACACACACGCTTCCTGGTGCGCCCTTTGTGGCATACAAGCATAACGAACTTTTCATCGAAGGCGTTGGCTTGTCTTCATTGGCTCAACAACACGGCACGCCCTTGTTTGTGTATTCCAAAGCTTCGATGTTGGATGCATTGGGCGCGTATCAACGCGGATTCTTGGGCAGACACGCTCATATACATTACGCCATGAAAGCCAATTCATCGTTGGGCGTATTACAAGTTTTTGCACAAGCGGGTTGTGGTTTTGATATTGTTTCGGGCGGCGAATTGGCTCGGGTCTTGGCCGCAGGCGGACAAGCGTCCAAAGTTATTTTTTCAGGCGTTGGCAAAACCCGTACAGAGATGACATACGCATTACAGCAATGCATCTTATGTTTCAACGTCGAGTCTGAAGCCGAAATCGATGTGCTCAATGAAGTTGCTGCATCATTAGACCAACGCGCACCCATCAGCGTTCGCGTCAATCCCAACGTCGACGCTAAAACGCATCCTTATATTTCTACAGGACTCAAAGATAACAAATTTGGTATTGCACATGAACGTGCACTTGCTGTTTATCAATACGCGGCTTCTCTTTCTTCGCTGGATATCGTGGGGATTGACTGTCATATCGGCTCGCAAATCACCAGCATAGAACCCTATCTGGATTCAGTTGATCGCGTACTTGATTTGGTCGAGTCCATCGAAAAAGCGGGCATCCCGATTCACCATTTGGATTTTGGTGGCGGACTGGGTATCAACTACAACGGTGACACACCACCTGCAGCAGACCAATTGTGGAGTCGATTGTTTGAACGACTCGACGCTCGCGGTTACGGTCAACGCGATATCCGTATTGAGCCAGGTCGGTCTTTGGTGGGTAATGCAGGCATCTGCATCACCGAAGTGCTTTATCTCAAACCCAGCGACAACAAAAATTTCTGCATAGTTGACGCCGCCATGAATGATTTGCCCAGGCCCGCGATGTATCAAGCCTTTCATCAAATTATTCCATTGCAACAAAAACAATCCGCTTCAATGACTGCTTATGACGTGGTCGGCCCTATTTGTGAAAGTGGCGATTGGCTCGGTCGCGACCGCGATCTTTCTGTTCAAGCGGGTGATCACTTGGCGGTGTTATCGGCAGGTGCGTATTGCATGGCGATGTCGAGCAACTACAACACGCGCGCGCGCGCTGCAGAAATATTAATTGATGGCAGTCAAGCCCACGTCATTCGTTCGCGCGAAACCATTGCAGAACAAATTCAATCCGAGCATTTGATTTAATTCAGATTTTTTTTGAAGTGTCGATAGACGCGCCACAAAAGTAAAGCGCTAATGATTACAGCATAAAGCGCGACCTCTGCAAAATTATTTTTTCCCGCCCGCATCCACAAAAAATGCAACAACGCCAAACCAGCAATGACATAAATGCATTGATGAAGGCGACGCCAACGCTTGGCGCTCAACCATCGAATTGCGCGGTTGAATGAAGTAATAGCCAATAAACTCATCAACGCGAAGGCTGAAAACCCCATCCAAATAAAAGGCCGCTTAACAATGTCCTTGGCGATATCTTCGATTTCAAAACCCATATCCAGCCATGCGTAACTCAAGAAATGCAACAGCGCATAAATAAAAACAGTTAATCCAAGTTGTCTACGCCATTGCGCCAATGCAGTCCAGCCCATCATTACTCGCAAGGGGGTAACTGCCAACACCACACACACAAAACGCAATGTCCAAATACCCGATTGTCGAATCAAGGCTTCTGCTGGATTCGCGCCTAATAAATCGTGTACGGCAGCCCAAAACAACCAAGCCATGGGTAGAGCACATACGACCCCGATGATGATTGAAATTTGATTGCGTGACAAACCACGCACATGCCCCGCGTTAGACACGCCGATTACTCGCGTTAAAAATGCTTACTCAAATCCATCCCTGCATAAAGGGATGCCACTTGTTTTTCATAGCCATTGAACATCAATGTTTTACGTTTTTTAGATAAGAGGCCGTCTTCACCGATGCGCCGCTCTGTGGCTTGACTCCATCTGGGGTGATCGACATTGGGATTGACGTTGGAATAAAAACCATACTCTTGTGGTGCGGCGCGTCCCCAAGAATTAACGGGTTCTTTTTCTACAAATCGAATCTTGACAATGCTCTTGGCGTTTTTAAATCCATATTTCCACGGCACGACCAATCGAACGGGTGCGCCGTTTTGATTGGGCAGTATTTCGCCATACATGCCAAATGTGAGCAATGTTAAAGGATGCATAGCCTCGTCCATGCGAAGACCTTCGCGATAAGGCCAATCCAAAATTGCTGATCCTACAAAGGGCATGGTTTTGGGATCGGCCAAAGTGATGAACTCGATGTATTTGGCACTGCCCAAAGGTTCTACACGTTTGATGAACTCAGACAATGAATATCCCACCCATGGAATGACCATCGACCAACCTTCGACACAACGCATGCGATAAATTCTTTCTTCCATCGCGCTCCACTTGATGATGTCTTCGACACCCCATCGGCCTGGTTTTTTAACCAACCCTTCAACTTCAACAGCCCATGGTTTTGTTTTTAAAGTGTGTGCATTGCGTGCTGGATCGGCTTTATCGGTTCCAAATTCATAAAAGTTGTTGTAGGTGGCTGCGTCTTGATAGGTGGTGATTTTTTCCATCAGGATGGCACCTGCAATCGATGATGCAGTACCTGGCAAGGGCGCCAATTTTCCGGGTGCAGCAACACCCGCAATCGCTTGTCGAGAAGCCCATGTGGCCAAACTTGCGCCAGCAACGCCTTGTGCCAATTGTTTTAAAAAATAACGCCGCTCAGAATAAATTGGACGCGGCGTGATCTCACTGGATGAGGGATCGTTGGAATCGACGGATTGAATCAACATAACAATCCCTTTCAGTGAAGAAAGTTTGTGCTTAACGCAAGCCAGCGATGTAGTCTGCTACCGCTTTGATTTCACGGTCATTGAGTTTAGAGGCCACTTGATTCATTTGCAAACTGTTTTTGCGCACGCCATCACGAAAAGAGGTGAGTTGCGTGATGGTGTAGTCTGCATGTTGACCTGACAAACGTGGATATTGTGATGGGATACCCGCACCATTGGGGCTGTGGCATCCTGCGCAAGCAGCGATTTGTCGATCGGACACGCCACCACGATAAATACGCTCGCCCAATGCAACCAAATCTTTTTCTTTGGCAAATCCAGGCTTGGCGTTTTTGGAGCTTAAATATGCAGCGATATTTTTCATGTCGGCATCGCTTAAAGCCGCCACCATGCCGCTCATAATGGCATTGGCGCGTTTGCCCAATTTGAACTCTTGCAATTGCTTAACGATGTACGAAGGATGCTGTTGGCTGAGTTTGGGGTTGGCGGGCGTAGCTGAATTGCCGTCCGAACCATGGCACGATGCACAAACCGCTGTGTAAGTGGCCTCGCCCTTGGCGATGTCTGGCTTTGCAGGCGCAGTCGCTTCAGATGCGCTAACCGACGCGGCGCCCAACAACAGAGTGAAAGAACAAATGAGATTGGCAATGTGCTTCATAAAAAGGCTTGTTAATTTCCTAAACCTAACGATTCTACAATGACACCTAGGCGCTTTTCCAGACGCCGGTCCTACAACACCATGAATACCCCTTATCAACCCACCTCCACCCTAGATCCAGACGAAGTCAAACGAGCCACTGGTTGGCTCCATACGGCCCGCTTTTTAACCACTGCGCCCCAATTGCACCATCTTCCTTCCTATGAATTGCCAGAAATCGCCTTTGTCGGCCGCTCCAATGCGGGCAAATCTACCTGTATCAACATATTGACACAGCAAAAACGCTTGGCCTATGCCTCCAAAACACCAGGTCGCACACAGCACATCAATTTATTTGCCCTTGGAAAACAAGGGCAAACCGACGCCGTATTGGCCGATTTGCCAGGTTACGGTTATGCGGCCGTTCCCAGGCAAGACAAAATCAGGTGGCAGCAAGTCATGGCCAATTACTTAATCAGCCGACCCAATTTGCGGGCTGTTGTTTTGTTGTGCGACCCGCGACAAGGTCTTACAGAAACAGACGAAATATTATTAGAAGTAATTCGCCCGCGCGTTGAAGAAGGTTTGAAATTTTTATTGCTACTCACAAAATCAGACAAGCTCACACGGGCAGAAGGACAAAAAGCTTTATCCATTACAAAACTTCAATCCGCAGGCGGTGAAGTGCGTTTGTTTTCGGCGTTAAAAAGACAGGGCATCGAAGAAGTCAGCATCACTTTATGGGACTGGATGCATCCTTCAACTGACAGCGCAACCGCCATTGAGGGGTCAACTTTAAAAATTTTATGATTCAATCGCAACGCTACCGCGTCTCACCTGAAATCGAATTACTCTGTCAAACAGCAGGAGACCCATCGTGCCCATTGATGTTTTTTTTGCATGGATTTCCTGAAGCCGCTTTTATTTGGGATAAATTTTTGTTACATTTTTCGCGGCCCCAAAATGGCAATTATTTTTGTGTCGCGCCCAATCTACGTGGCTTTGCAGGCTCATCATCCCCCACCGAAGTATCCAAGTATCGACCTAAATATTTAGTCCAAGATATTTTGGCACTTCATGATTTACTCTCGCCGCATCAGCCGATGGCGCAATTGGTCGCGCACGATTGGGGAGGTGCGATAGCTTGGAATTTTGGCAATCAACACCCCTCGCGCATGCGCGGGCTCACCATTATTAATTCGCCGCATCCAGGCACTTTTTTGCGTGAATTAAAAAACAATGCGCATCAACAAAGTTCGAGCGCTTATATGAATTTTTTAATTCGTCCTGAGGCAGAACAATTGTTAGCCCAAAACGATTACCGCAGGCTGTGGGAGTTTTTCACCAATATGGGCGCAGCTGATGGTGCACACGCATGGCTCACAGACGAGGTTAAAAATAAACTCAGAGACGTTTGGAATCAAGGATTAACGGGCGGCCTCAACTATTACCGCGCCTCGCCCTTGCGCCCGCCAACGCCCAACGATCGAGCTGCAGCAGCGATTGACTTGCCACTTGAGATGCTACAAATCAAATGCCCTACCCAAGTGATTTGGGGTATGAAAGATATGGCCCTGCCACCTGCACTTATTGATGGCCTAGATCAATATGTTTCAAACCTCACCTTGCACACGATTGATGAGGGTACCCATTGGATCATCCACGAACAACCCGAGCGCTTGATTCAATACCTAGAAAATTTTTTAAAGACGCTTGCCGCCATAAAGTGATGGATCGCCTTCGGGTCTTGATTTGAATCGTTGATGCACCCAAAAATATTGCGCGGGCATGTCATCAATCCAAGTTTGCAATCTTTCGTTCATGAGTTGCGTATCGGCTAGCACATTGTCGGTAGGATAATTGATCCATGCGGGCAACACTTGAACCACATAACCGCGATTGGTCATGCGACTGACCACAGGCACCACCTGGGCTTTACCGAGCTTTGCAAATCTTGATAGAGATGGAACGGTTGCCGCCATCACACCATAAAAAGGCACAAAGATAGATTCGTCTTGCGCGTAATTCATGTCGGGCAATAAATACAACAATCCATTTTTGCGCAATTGCGAGACGATAGCCTGCGCACCCTCTTTGCGCAAAAACAAATGCACGTCGCCAAAACGTTGTCTCCCTTTTGTAATCCAAGCGTCAACCACTGCATTGGCTTGCGGTGTGTAGATGGTGCGCATGGGTTGTTTCAGATGCATACAAAGCGCCGTCCAACCCACATCAAGTCCTACAAAATGCGGTGCAAAAACCACGGTGGGTTGAATGTTTTGTATCAACTCTTGTGCGCCCTTGAGTTCAACGCGTTGACTAATTAACTCTGGGGTTCCAAACCACAACCAACTGCGATCCAACCATGCTTGTGCAAAATAAGTAAAGTGTTGACGCGCGCATTGACGGTTTTGTTGTCGACTCCATTGCGGAAAACAAATTTTAAAATTAGTGATGACGACGCGTCTGCGTCCCCACACGAAGGCGTACAACAACAATCCCAAGCCAATGCCTAACCATCTTAAACCGCGAAGCGGTAAAAAATGCAACAACCACATCATCGCAATACCTAAGCGACTCATCGTGCGCCGCCCCCTCGCGGCTGTTTGTCTCTTGCATAACCCCACAAATATTGATGGGGCTTGCGACGTATCAAATCTTCAATCGCTTTGTTCATCCCTGTTGCACTGTCTTGCATCGACAAACTACCCTCTGACAAACATGATAAATCGACATCTTCAAAATGAAAGCAGTACTGCGCGTTTGGTAAGCGCTCGCACCAACTTAATAAAACAGTAGCGCCTGTTTGTTGTGCCAATTTACTTAATAAAGTCATCGTGTAAACATCACGACCAAAAAACGGTGCCCATACGCCTTGCCCCTCGGGTGGCACTTGATCGGGCAAGATTGCCGTATAGCCGCCCGATTTGAGCGTGCGCACCAATGTTCGAATGCCCGACAAGGATGTGGGCACCGTTTGAAGATGATCGCGCGCGCGCGATTGCCTCACCAAATCATCCAACCAAGGTTTCCGTGCGGGCCTGTACATCGCAACCAAAGGTCCATGCGTGAATCCAAATTTTTCTGCCAATGCTTGTGCGCCCATTTCCCAGCAACCGATATGCGGCGACAACAAAATAACGCCTTTTCCTTTTTGCTTGGCTTGTTCAAAACGATCAACACCCACCCATTGAACGCGGGACAAAACAGAACGCCCAACCGCGCGCGTCCATAGCCAAGGAAGCTCGGCCACCATAATGCCTGCTGCAGCAATCGCAGGTCTTGTTTGCATTTCATTTAAACCAGCGACTAGCGCATTGTTTTTAAATTGTTGACGATACTTGGGCGACGTCCACCAAACAAGCCAGCCCAACACAGCACCCACGCGTTGCATTAGCGGCAAAGGTATCCAAGAGAGCAGTAGAAAAAAACGAAGCATGTGCGTTTAAAAAAAGAGTAAGGGGCCCAACACCCGTCACTAGATTATTTGGTTAGAATCGCTATTGTCGCTGAGTTAATGAAGCAACTTGCAGGGCGACGATCCATCTGGCAACGGGTGGCAGGATGCGTGGCAACACCATCCCTTTCTGCTAAAGCGTTCGCCAGAGTCCACGATGGGTTGGCAACGCGATCAATCATCACATCCATGGAGTTTAAACAAATGGCGAACGACTATCTCTTTACTTCCGAATCCGTTTCTGAAGGCCACCCCGACAAAGTTGCAGACCAAGTCTCTGACGCAATTTTGGACGCAATCTTTAAACAAGATCCTCGCAGTCGAGTAGCTGCAGAAACATTGTGCAACACCGGCTTGGTTGTGTTGGCAGGCGAGATCACCACCAACGCGCACGTTGACTACATTCAAGTCGCACGCGACACGATTCAACGCATTGGTTACGACAACACCGAATACGGCATTGACTACAAAGGTTGCGCTGTGATGGTTTGTTACGACAAACAATCCAACGACATTGCACAAGGTGTGAATCAAGCCAGCGACGATCACCTCAACACGGGTGCAGGCGATCAAGGTTTGATGTTTGGCTATGCATGCAGTGAAACACCTGTTCTCATGCCTGCTCCTATTTATTACGCTCACCGTTTGGTTGAGCGACAAGCACAATTGCGTCGCGACGGTCGTTTGCCTTTCTTGCGTCCCGATGCAAAAAGCCAAGTCACCATGCGTTATGTCGATGGCAAACCCCACAGCATTGACACCGTTGTGCTTTCTACACAACACAGCCCTGAGCAAAGCGATGGCGCAAAAATGAAGGCCAGCTTTAACGAATCCATCATTGAAGAAATCATCAAACCTGTTTTGCCCAAAGAATGGCTCAAAGACACCAAGTATTTAGTCAACCCGACAGGTCGATTTGTGGTGGGCGGGCCGCAAGGCGATTGCGGCCTCACAGGCCGAAAAATCATTGTTGACACCTATGGTGGCGCATGCCCTCACGGCGGCGGCGCATTCAGCGGCAAAGATCCCACCAAAGTGGATCGCTCTGCAGCTTATGCAGCTCGCTATGTAGCCAAAAACGTGGTGGCTTCTGGTTTGGCCAAGCAATGCCAAATTCAAGTGGCCTACGCCATTGGTGTGGCGCGTCCCATGAACGTAACCGTCAACACACAAGGTACTGGCGTGATCAGCGACGAAAAAATCGCTGCACTCGTGTCAGAGCATTTTGATTTGCGCCCCAAAGGCATCATTCAAATGTTGGACTTGTTGCGCCCCATTTACGAAAAAACAGCGGCCTACGGTCATTTCGGTCGCGAAGAGCCCGAGTTCACATGGGAGCGCACCGACAAAGCGCCCGCTTTGCGCGCTGCAGCAGGCATCAAAGGTTGATAGGATGGGGGGTACTGATAAAACATTCCCATGACAAAAAAAACCTACTCCCAATTACGCAGTGCGCGCTGGTTCGCGCCTGACGACTTTCGCTCCTTTGGACATCGCTCGCGCATCATGCAAATGGGCTACGAGCCCTCCGATTGGGTTAGCAAACCCGTTATCGCCATCATCAATACATGGAGCGATATCAACAGTTGTCATGCACACTTTAAAAATCGCGTTGAAGACGTCAAACGCGGCATCTTACAAGCGGGCGGTTTCCCTCTAGAACTGCCCGCTATTTCTTTGGCAGAAATTTTTGTCAAACCATCGACCATGATGTATCGCAATATGTTGGCGATGGAAACCGAAGAGTTGTTGCGCTCGCATCCTGTGGATGGCGCTGTGCTCATGGGTGGCTGTGACAAAACAACGCCTGCATTACTCATGGGTGCGATTTCCATGGGACTGCCATGCATCTATTTACCCGCGGGTCCTATGTTGCGCGGTAATTGGAAAGGTCAAACACTTGGCTCGGGCTCGGATGTTCTCAAATATTGGGATGAGCGACGCGCAGGCACCATCAACGCAACTCAATGGGCAGAAATAGAAACAGGCATTGCACGATCTGACGGCACCTGCATGGTGATGGGCACAGCCGCCACCATGATGGGCATTGCAGAAGCCTTGGGCATGACATTGCCTGGCGCGTCCAGCATTCCTGCGCCCGACGCCAACCACCCGCGTATGTCGGCGATGTGCGGCAAACGCATTGTGGACATGGTGTGGGAAGACCTCACACCGAAAAAAATTCTCACACGTCACAGTTTTGAAAATGCAGTGACTGTTGCGATGGCAGAGGGCTGCTCCACCAACGCCATCATCCATTTGATTGCGATGTCGCGTCGCGCAGGCGCTGATTGCGCACTCACCTTGGATGACTTTGATCACTACAGCAAAAAAGTTCCAGTAATTGCCAACATCAGACCGAGCGGCAAACAATATTTGATGGAAGATTTTTATTACGCAGGCGGCATGAAAGGTTTGATGCGACGATTGGCCGATCAGCCTGGCATGTTGCATTTGGACGCCATGACCGTTAACGGTCACACATTGGCTGAGAATTTAAAAGACGCACAGGTTTTTAACGACGACGTGATCCGTACGGTTGATCAACCGATTTATCCAGAAGGCGCGTTGGCCGTGTTGCGTGGCAACTTAGCACCTAACGGGTGCGTTATCAAACCCAGTGCATGCTCGCCCAAATTTTTAAAGCACATGGGCCCAGCTTTGGTATTTGACGATTACCCCAGCATGAAAGCTGCGTCAGAAGACCCCAACTTAGATGTGACCGAAGATCACATCATGATGCTTCGCAATGCTGGACCACAAGGCGGCCCTGGCATGCCTGAGTGGGGGTTTTTGCCCATTCCCACCAAACTACTCAAACAAGGTGTTCGCGACATGATTCGCATCAGCGACGCTCGCATGAGTGGCACAAGTTACGGCGCGTGTATTTTGCATGTGTCACCGGAAGCTTATATCGGTGGCAATTTGGCATTGGTTAAAAACGGTGACATCATCTCAATTGATGTGATCGCACGCACCATTCATTTGCACGTCAGTGATGAAGAATTGTCTGATCGACGGGCCAAGTGGACAGCACCACCCAAACGCTTTAAGCGCGGTTATGGTTTGATGTACAGCCAACACATCATGCAAGCGCACGATGGGTGTGATTTTGATTTTTTAGAAACATCATTTGGCGCACCTGTGAGTGAGCCGCCGATCTATTGATTTTTTAAAACTTAAATTGATGCGTATTTAAATCTTGCGCCCGCATGAGGTTTAAATAATAATGCATTAATAAATTGCTATTTTCTTTTAGGCATATAGCCATCCTCTTATTTGTTTTAAGTTGTTTTACTCTTTTATAGAGATATTACATGCAGCATTGACTGCGGAGACCTCCAGTCATTTTTATTTTCTATAAAGCAATTATTATTGCATTCAAATTTATGCAATTAATCCAACCGACTGTTGACCATTTACAAAGCCATCTACAAACACTTGAGCGAGGCTGGAACCCTCTTTATTACAAGCATCCTGTTCCACTAACGCTAATTGAAGCGATGAAAAAAGACCCAGAACGTTTTATTTCCTTGCATCACGATCCAACGGGCGAGTTGAGTGCACAAAAATTCAAAGACGGCCCCACAAAACCAAGCATTCCTAGTATCACCAAATAGATGTGGGATGGCGATTATGCGGGCTCCATTGACATTCGGTGGCAATACGGCAAAACCGATTTGCCAGTAAATGCCAACGGTCATATCGGTTATACAGTTCCGCCTTGGAAAAGAAAAAAGGCTACGCTCAAAAAGCACTGTAATTATTTTTAAAAGAGATCAAAAATATGGGGCTTGCATTTGTCACGATTCATACCGAAATGGATAACACCGCGTCACAAAATGTTATTTTGAAATATGGCGGTGAATTTAGAGAATATTTTGCAATTGAAAAATCATTAGGTGGGGGCATTGGAAAAAATTTCATATTTATTTAGAGTAGTGCAAAGGCCTAGTAAATCTTGTGTTTTTTACAGAGCCTTGACGATGCAAAACACCACTAATCTATGAGCTCACAATTATTCAATGAATTCAAACTTAAAAGTCAACAGAAAGTTGAATTTAATTCATTAACTTTAACAGTAGTGTCCGGTTAAACAGTATAAGTTTGTAGTGAAAGCCAATACTG